>Ga0068714_10000048_pt1 | contig 240370 bp, 185 predicted proteins | sample MTBNYHSulfiMetaG_FD_62988 | JGI IMG/M metagenome (GOLD analysis project Ga0068714, IMG submission 62988) | Enrichment culture microbial communities from rom New York Harbor, USA that are MTBE-degrading - MTBE-NYH (New York Harbor Sulfidogenic)... | ecosystem: Environmental > Aquatic > Marine...
GTAGAAGTAAACGCCCGGGTTGGAGGACTCGTCCCACGACACACAGCCCTGGTAGCCGTTGGACCCGGGGGTCTCGAAGTCCCAGATACCACCCTCGACCGCCAGGCCGCTGCCGTCGTCACCGCCAAACCAGATCGTGTCCGCGCGGACGCCCTGGTTGCCGGGCACCGGCAATCCGGGCACGCCGCTGAGCACGTCCGGCTCTTCGCCGGGGCCCAGGGGCGGCGGCAGGCATCGCGACTCGCCGGGGGCGGCGAAGGCCGCTCCGCACGCCGTCAAGAAGCCACAGAGCACGAGCACGGGGAACAGGGACACCGAATGGATTAAGGGTCTCGACATGATGCCACTCCTCGCTCCGGAGCTGTCGGTCTCGCTATCGCATCGACATGTGGCCGGAGCCTCCTGCTGTAACCGCAGACGGGTGGACAAAAGGGAACCATTGCGTCTCAGGTACACTCACATAATAGCTCATTGTGGTGCATATTGTCTATACAGAAATGGTGCACTTACCGGCTCGCTGGGTGACCCGCTGGTTGTGGAACGAAGATCTGTGGTGGGCGGAGAACAACTGGATATGACCTGAGGAGTTAGACTGGCAGTGGGCAGGTGTTGGAGAGACTGGAGCCAATCGCGGTGTAAGGGATATAAATAAAATCAGTTAGGTGTGGATCACCACAGATCCTCGATCCACAACCTACGAGACGCGTCGCATGAGGCGTGTCTCGAGCTGCTCCCAATACGCCGCCCGCTCCGAGGCTGCACCCGCCAGCGCACCATACGGGCGGCAAGCGTTCGGGTCGGTGGTCCAGAGCGGGTAGGGCAACCCCGCCAGATAGCGCATGAAGACGATTCCCTCAATCGCCAGGAGCACCGCCGCGCCCACGGTGGCACTGATCGCCTGAGGCGAAGCGAGTATCCCCCAGGCCGCCAAGGCGCTCGTGGCCACGGCAGGTGCGTGAACGCAGCGCAAGAGCGACATGAGCAAGCCGGTGATCGTCGCGGCAGCCGCGAATTCGATCACGGTCCCCCACTGGAAGACGCCGGGCCCCGAATGCGCAGTGCTGGGTGCTAGCTGACTGCTGAGCCACCCGACGAGCAAGCCGGCCCCGCAAGCCAGAGCGTGAGCCCCAATGAGCGCGCGGGGGCTCGAGCGCTCGGACATGGGCATGCGCAGCAGGACATAGGCCGACGGGCCGAGAGGCAGGAGCAGCCAGGCCTGCTCGGCCACCGCCGCGGCGGCGATAAGGATGATCACGGCTATCACCATCCCAGCGGCCATGAAGAGCGCGGTCTGGAAACCTATGCGTCCGCCGGGCTCGAGATCCACGCGCCTATGCGGGCGCAGAACCAGCGCCACCAGCCGGTAGAGGAGCGTCTCGTGAGGTCCGCGCGCGGCCATGGTCTACTCGGCCTCCTCGTTCTTCTCGGGGGCGCACAGGTTCTGCAGGTCCTCGAGGACCTTCGACTGACCGGTCCCGGGCAGGTCGAAGAGCCCCTGGACTTCCGCGAAGTTGGTCCGCACTTCGCCGAGGATCTCCGCGAGCTGCTCGCGCGAGAGCCCGAAGGTCCCGATCGCATCCTGGACGAGCTCCCGTGATCGCTGGCGGTAGGGCTTCAGCATGCTCGGGGCCACCGACGCGGTCACCAGCGCCTTGGCAATCGTCCCATCGAGCTCGAGCTCGCGTAGCTGCCCGGGCGTGAGATTGTGCGCGCCCACATAGCAGACCATGTCATCCGGGAAGTGCCATGAACGCAGCAGCCAGGCGCTGGCCTGGGCGTGGTTCCACTTGAAGAGGGCGTCCTCGATCTGCGACAGGCGCACCGGCAGCTTGCTCCACTTGTCGACCACCGGCAGGTAGTACTCCGTCCAGTAGGTCAACAGCACGGGCAACGCGATGTCGGCTAGCAGCATGCAGGTGAAGGCCTCTTCCTCGTTCTCGGGGGAGTTGAATCGCCGCGCGAAGGCGCGCGCCAGCAGGGCGCGGGTCAAGCAATCCTGCCAGAAGACTTCGGTCCGGAAGACGCCGCCCGGTCGCGGGATCACGTCCAGAACGGCATAGGAGAGCGCGATGGCCTTCACTTGTCGCAGACCCAGGAGCGCAATGGCGTGGCGGACCGATGTCACGCGGTTGCGCAGGGCGAATCGCGATGAGTTCACCGTGCGGATCACGCGGGCGGCGATCTCAGGGGAAGCGGAGATCACCTTGACCAGCAGCTCGGTATCGGGACTCGGTTGATTGAGCTCCTTGACCAGCTTGGCGGTGGCCACCGGCAGGGTGGGCAGATCCGCGCCTCGGAAGAGCGAGGCGAAGTTGCCCGTTGCCATCGCCGCGTGGCGCTGGATCTTCTCTGCCAGGCCGAGTCCCATGCTCCTCTCCAGGAATCATTACCTCGCCCAACCCATCGACCTCCGTGGGCGGCAACTTCATGCGCTGACTTGATCCGAATGGCTTCTGATTCGCCCTGGTCGGGCGGCCCGAACGGCTGAGCCCCGAGCGGCCGCCTGCTCGGCGGGGCTCCGGGGTGTGCGTCAAGATCGCGCATCTTCCTGCCGATCAAGAAGCTGGACCGATCGTCCCGCGGAGGCCGCGGCCGTGGGCCGGGACGAGCCTGCCCGGCGAAGCGGGCTGCCTGGCAGGACCTACCGCCCAGCGGGGCACAGACTGCCAGGAAGGCAGACTGCAAGGAAGGCAGCATGATCCAGCCAACCCTCGACCTGCTGCAGGCCGTGCTGGAGTCCTCCAGCGAGGGTGTGATGGTTTTGAGTCCGCCCGAGAGCATTGCCTACAGCAATCCTCAGGTGGCGCAGATGTGGGGACTCGGTGGTGCGGGGATCGCGGACCGTGGCACCGAGGGTTTTCTCACCGGCGTCTCAGCGCTGACAGAGGACCCCCCGGGATTTGAATCGTGGTTCCGCCGGCTGTCCGCGTCGGCCGAGTCCGACGACGCAGTCGTGCGGCTCAAGGATGGCCGCATCTTCCAGTGTCGTTCCAAACCGCTGAACGGCGCCGACGGCCGACCCAGCCGCGTGTGGCGGTTCCGCGATGTGACCGAGCAGGTGCAAGCCCGCACGGCTCGACTCGAACACGAGCTGCGGCTGGAACGGCAGAACGAGGCGCTCTCCATTCTCTCGGCCTGCAAGGTGGATGGTCAGGCGTCGCTGGAGGCCGCCCTGGGTGAGATCCTGGAGGCCGCGGCCATCGTTCAGGACCTCGAGCAGACCTCGATCTGGGTCTTCGTGGATGGGGGCGCGGCCCTCAAGTGCACGCACCTCTACCGCCGTTCCGTCGACGAGCACGGTACCGGCCCCACGATTCCGGTGGCGGACCATCCGGAGTTCTTCCAGCGCCTGGGCGCCAGGCGCGCGATGTCGGTGGTGGACACCACCAAAGACGCTCGCACCAAGCGGCTGCACGACGCCTGGCTGCAGGATGGGTCCATTCGGGCCGTCTTGGTCGCGCCCGTCCGCATGGATGGCCAGGTCGTGGGCATGATCACCCATGGCCATACCGGCGGGCCGCGCTCCTGGTCGATCGACGAAGAGAACTACGCGGCCTCGACCGCTGACCTCGTGGCGTTGGCTTTCCAGGCGGAGGAGCGGCGCCGGGCGGAAGAAGGCCTGCAGCAGGCCTACGAATTCCAGCGCCAGATCCTCGACACCGCGGCCACGGCGGTGTTCTGGACCGATGCCGAGGGTCGCATCGCCGGGGTGAACGAGGCCTTCTGCAACACCACGGGCCACACGGCTGCGGAAGCGATCCACCTGCGGGCTGATGAGCTGGGACTCGCCAGCCAGGCCCTGGGCAGCGGCGCGATCGCCACGTCCATGACTGAAGCCCAAGTGGGTCAGCGTGGGAGCCTGCTGACGCGCGCCGGGCGGCGCCTGGAGATCATCAGCAACTCCTCTCCGATTCGTGGTCGCAACGGCGAGACCAAGGGCACCCTGGTCAGCTTCGTGGATGTGACCGAGCTCGTCGATGCCCGCCGGCAGGTCGAGGCCGCTCTCAAGGACTCGGTCGCCGCCAACAAGCAGCTCGAGCAGATGGCCGCGCGGCTCACGCAGGTCAACCAGGAGCTGGCCGAGGCCAAACGTTCGGCCGAGGCGGCCAACGAGGCCAAGAGCATCTTCCTGGCCAACATGTCGCACGAAATCCGCACGCCCATGAACGCCATCATCGGCATGACGGAGCTCACCCTCGAATCGGAGCTGGCACCCGAGCAGCGCGAGAATCTGAACATCGTCCGCACCGCCTCGACGGCGCTGTTACACCTGCTGAACGACATCCTCGACCTGTCGAAGATCGAAGCGGGCAAGCTCGAGCTGGAAGAGGTGCCCTTCGCCCTCCGCAATTCCATTACCAAAGGGCTGCAACCGTTCGTGTTCAAGGCCGTCCAGAAGGGCTTGCAGTTCACGTTCGACTGCCCACAGAACATTCCCGATGTGATGACCGGCGACCCGGTCCGGCTGCGGCAGATCCTGGTCAACCTCCTGGGCAATGCGATCAAGTTCACCGATCGGGGGCGCCTGGAGTTGCAGGTGCGCCTGGTCTCGGAGACTGAGCACGGCTACGAGCTGCACTTCTCAGTGGCCGACACGGGTATCGGCATCGCGCCCGATCGCCTCGAAGCGATCTTCGAGCCCTTCACCCAGGCTGATGGTGCGACCAGCCGCAAGCACGGGGGCACGGGTCTGGGGACGGCGATTGCCCGCCAGCTTGTGCACATGATGAACGGGCGCATCTGGGCCGAGAGCACGCCTGGGGCCGGGTCCACCTTTCACTTCACGATCCGTTTGGGCCGCTATTCCGGTCAACTGACTCCGAATCTGGTCGTGGATCTCGAGTCCGAAGAAAGCGGCCAGGCGGGGGCTAGCCCGGGGGCGGCGATTCGCGGACAGAGTCTGCGGATCCTCCTGGCCGAGGACAACCCGATCAACCAGCGGCTGGCGACCCGCATCCTCGAAGGGGCCGGCTGGTCGGTGGAGGTCGCCGGCACCGGCCGGATGGCCATCGAGGCGTTCCAACGCGAGCGGTTCGATCTCATTCTAATGGATGTGCGCATGCCGGAGGTGGACGGTCTGCAGGCGACCCTGCGCATCCGTGAGCTCGAGGCGGAGAGTGGCGGCCACATCCCCATCATCGCCATGACGGCGCATGCGATGACCGGCGACCGGGAGATGTGCCTGCGGGCCGGCATGGACGACTACGCTTCGAAGCCGATCAATCGCGAGGTGCTGTTCGCCACGATCGAACGGGTGGTGATGGAGTCCCGCCGGGACGGAGCCAGCTTCCAGGGCCAGGAGGTGCCGCCGCCGAGCCCGTCCGAGCCGGTGAGCGAGGAGGAGCCGGACGAACCCACGTTCGCGCTCAACGAGCTGATCGAGCGATTGGGCGGCGATCGCGCCATGGCGGTCGAGATCGCCGAGTTATCGCTCTGCTCGATGCCCGAGCTGATCGGTCCGCTGCGCGGGGCCGTCGAACGCGGCGAACCCACCGAGATCCGCGAGCGAGCGCACGCGATCAAGAGCTCGCTTGGCAACATCGGAGCGCGGCGCGCTCACCTCATCGCCACCCGACTGGAGTCTGCGGCCGCCGCCGGGGATGGCGGCGCCTGCCGCTCGACGCTCGCCCTCCTGGACAGCGAGCTCGAGCGCCTGGAGCTGGAATTAACCGCCCTGGCCAAGGGTGAGGCCGCCTAGCCAGCTCGAGCGCGGCCTGCTTGCGGGCTGTCTTCCGTGGCCGGCGGTGGTGGCACGGACCCGGCCGCAACCCGTTTTCCCTGGACGACGGTGATCCCGACCCGCTAGACTATCCTGTTCGGTTTCAGGGTGGATGGCCGAGTCTGCTAACGGCCAGCCCGATCAGATGTTGGAGGATCATCATGGCAGTGCACGACGTGCGGCGTCTGAGGGATGCGCACCGGCTGGTGGCCGAGGTGCCGTTCGAGGTGGTGCCGGTCATGAAGGGCTACGCGGATCGCGTCGTGCGGATCGACATCAGCCGCAACGAGATCACGTTCCTGCCCGTGACCCAGCAGATGAAAGACCTCTGGGTCGGTGGCAAGGGCTTCGACCTGTGGCTGATGTTCCAGGAAGTGACCCGCGCCACGCGCTGGGACAGCCCGGAGAATCCGATCTGCATGTCACCCGGTCCGCTGGCCGGGACGACCTCCTTCCCGGGCGCGGGCAAGACGCTGGTGACCTCGCTCTCACCCAGCACCGGGTCGGTCATGGACTGCAACGTGGGCGGCTTCTTCGGTCCCTACCTGAAGTTCTGCGGCTTCGACGCGCTCGTTCTGGTGGGCCAGGCGCCGGAGGAGACGCTCGTTGTCATCGACGCCGTCCGCGGTCGCATCACGATCGAACGTGCGCCGCTCGAGAGTATCGACGGGCATCTGGCGGCCGAAGAGCTGACCGAGATGTACGCTGAGGATGAGCTCGACAAGAAGAACATCTCGGTCGTCTGTGCCGGGCGTGGCGCGGAGCATACCCGCATGGGCGTGCTCAACTTCTCCTTCTACGACTGGCGCAAGAAGACCGCCCGCATCAAGCAGGCCGGCCGCGGCGGCATCGGCACCGTTTTCCGGCACAAGAAGATGAAGGCGCTGGTCGTCCGCAATCGCGGCATCAATCCGGCCTGGAGCGTGGCGGAGAACAAGGTCGCCCGCTCCGTGACCCCCAGGACGATCTCCACGGTGCACGATCCCGCCGGACGTCAGGTGATCTGCGGCGTGATCGACAACTACAACCGCGACCCCGAATACGTCATCGACATGTTGCGGGAGATCCAGAATCACTTTGGCCATGTGCCGCGCACCGCGCTGGACGAGATCACGCGCCTGACTTGCACACCGACCGCCTACCTCTACCACCTGGTGACCTTCCTGGGTGGCCTACGTCTCGAACCGCCGGGGGGCACGCTCATCCAGGTCTGCGATGGAGCGACCTGTCATCTACTGGGCGCGGGCGATGTGCTCGCCGCGTTCGAGCAAGCCCTCGGCGTTCGCGCGGGCGAAACGACGCACGACGGGCGCCATACCCTGCTGGCCGGGCCTTGCCTGGGCGCTTGCAGTGCCGCGCCGGTCGTGCGGGTGGGGGAACGCTACTACGGCAACGTCCGGCCCGCCGATGTGGCCGCGCTGCTGCGTGGCGAGACCGGCGCCGCGGGCGCGGGGGGCGCGCGCCCGCTCACGCCCGAGGAGCTCGCGGCGGTGGCCGAGGAGCAGAAGGCCTATCAAGCCCGCTCGCGCGCGCTGCTCGCGATCTGCACGGGCAACCGCACGCCGGCCGGCTCGGCGGGCGCGAAGGCCGCCGGCAGTGATGCGTCGGCCAAGGAAGACAAACCCGCTGCCAAGAAGAACGGGGCGACGACGATGCTCACCGGCGGCGTGCAGCGACCCGGACCCGTGACTGTCCCCGCGGGCACGACGCTGCGGGCCATCGTCGAGAAGCTCGGCGGCGGCCTGCACGCGGGGCGCGGTTTCAAGGCGGCCCACGTCGGCGGTCCCTCGGGGTGGTTCCTCAGCGGCGCCGCGCTCGACCGGCCGGTCGATTTCGCGGCGCTCACGCCCACGGGGTCGATGACCGGACCGGACCGCCTGGTCGTGCTGGATGATTCGGCCTGCCTGGTGGCCGCGGCTCGTCACGCCGCGGAGTTCCTGATGCACAACTCGTGCGGCAAGTGCACGCCCTGTCGCGAGGGTTTGCACAAGGCCGCCGGGGCGCTCAAGCGTCTCTGCGGCGGCGTGGGGAAGGCGGAGGACCTCGCGCTCATCGACGAGGTCTGTCAGACCGCCCGCGTGGCCAGCGCCTGCCAGTTCGGGGTGCAGGCGACCAATCCGCTGCTTTCGGCGCTCGAGTTGTTCCGCGAGGAGTTTGAAGAGCATACGCGTGGCCGCTGCCGCGCCGGCGTTTGCCCCGGTCTCGGTCGGTGAGGCAACCCTTAGCGCGCCCCGCTGCAGGGTTGCAGGGAGGTTCATAGAAGCCGTGTCGCAGAAGATCCAAATCACGGTCAACGGCCAGGCGCACGAGGTGCCCGGCGAGGGTTCGCTGCTCGCCGCGCTCGAGCGCGTGGGCGTGTCGGTGCCGACGCTCTGCCACCACAAAGACCTGACGCCCAACGGAAGCTGTCGGCTGTGCCTGGTCGAGATCGAGGTGCGCGGCAAGCGGCGCCTGGTGACCTCGTGCACCTACCGGCTGCGCGAGTCGCTCTCGGTCTGGACCGAATCGGAGCCGGTGCGCAAGCACCGCCGGGTCGTGGCCGGGATGCTCCTCGGCCGTTGGCCGAACGTGCCGATCATCCGCGAGATCGCGCAGCGCTGCGAGGTGACGCCGGAGGATGCCGCGCGTTTCCGCAGCGAGTTGACCGACGAGAACCCCAAGGCGTGCGTGATGTGCACGCGCTGCGTGCGGGCCTGCGAGGAGTTCATCCAGGAGCGGATTCTCGACTTCGCCGGGCGGGGCATCCAGCGCCACCTCACCATGCCCTACGGCGACGTCGATCCGCACTGCATCGGGTGCACCTCTTGCGCCTACACCTGTCCGACGGGGGCGATTCAGATCGTCGATGACATGAACCACCCGCACGATGCCCAGATGATCCGCGACCATGGCATGCGCGTGAACGCGGAGATGGCACGATTGGACGTGAATCAGTGCCGCATGCGCCAGGTGGGGACGGCCAACATCATCGACGTCATGGACCAGTACGACCTGCTGCCGGTGCACAACCACAAGTACGGATCGCACCCGGACGCCAAGAAGATCTACTCCGAGGTCTTTCGTTCGCAGTACCTTACGCAGGGTCAGAACGACGGCTGCTGGCTGGGCTGCTCGATGGCCTGCGCCAAGGCGGCCGAGGAGTTCGAGCTCAGAACGGGCCCGTACAAAGGGCAAAAGGTCCTGGTCGACGGCCCCGAGTACGAGAACGCCGGGGCGTGTGCCAACATGGGCTGCTTCGATCCGCAGTTCGTGCTCGAATGGAACTTCTACTGCGACACCTACGGCATCGACACGATCTCCTTCGGCACCTGCATGGCCTTCGTCATGGAGGCCTACGAGAACGGTGTGATCACCAAGGAGCACACCGGCGGCAAGGAGCTGCGCTTCGGTGCGATCGCCGAGACACTCGAGTGCCTGCACGAGATGGCGCGCGGGAGCGGCTTCGGCGTCGATGTCGGCCAAGGGATCCGTTGGCTCAAAGAGAAGTGGGTGCGCGAGTATGGCGCCGACCGCCAGTTCCTGCAGGACATCGGCATGGAGGTCAAGGGGCTGGAGGTCTCCGAGTACGTGTCGAAGGAGTCGCTGGCCCAGCAGGCGGGCTACGCCATGGCGGTCAAGGGCCCGCAGCACGACGAGGCCTGGCTCATCTTCATGGACATGGTCAACAACCAGATCCCGAGCTTCGAGGACAAGGCCGAGGCGCTCTACTACTTCCCGATCTGGCGCACCTGGTTCGGACTGATGGGTCTGTGCAAGCTCTTGTGGAACGATGTTGTGCCGCTGGAGAACAAGTCCTACGCGCCCCAGGTGGCAGCCAAGGTGCCCGATCACGTCCACAACTACTTCAAGTTCTTCGAGGGCATGACCGGGATCCCGCTGGATGAGGAGAAGATGCTCGCTCAGTCAGCGCGAGTCCACAACCTACAGCGCGTCATGTCCCACATGTTCGGGCGCGGCACGCGCGAGCACGACATGCCGCCCTACCGCCTGGTGGGTCCGGTGACGGCGGAGGAGTACGAGTCACGGGCCGAGCGGTACGACAAGCAGCTACGGGAGATCCTCAAGATCGACCCGGCCGGCAAGTCGACCGAGGAGAAGCTGAAGATCCTGCGCCAGCACCGCGAGGCGCAATACCTGAAGGTGCTCGACACCGCCTACGATCGGCGGGGCTGGACGCGTAACGGCGTGCCGAAGATCTCGCGGCTGAAGGAGCTGGGCATCGACCTGCCCGCGGTCGTCGCGATTGTCAAGGACGCGCAGTAGCGGCGGGTCCGGCAGCTCGGCGGGCAAACGCACGCGCGCGGGACCGCGCGGGATGACGGGGGAGCCATGGACGCCGAGATCTTTGCGCGCAACGTCCCCGGAATGACCGAGCGGCTGGGGCGCGCGGTCGTGGGGATCGCAGGCTGCGGCGGCCTGGGCTCGAACGCCGCCGTAGCACTGGCGCGCGCGGGCATCGGCAAGCTCATCCTCGTCGACCACGACCGGGTCGAGCCGTCGAATCTCAACCGGCAGCACTTCTTCGCCAACGATATCGGTCGGCTCAAGGTCGACGCCCTGGCTGGGCACCTGCGCACCATTCACCGGGAGATCCGCCTGGCGACGCATGCGATGCGCCTGACGCCCGAGGACCTGCCGGTGATCTTCCGCGAGGCGCACCTGCTGATCGAAGCCTTCGATCGCGCCGAGGACAAACACTGGCTGATCCAGGTCTGGTGCCGGGAATTCCCGCAGCGGCCGATCGTCGCCGCCAGCGGCCTGGGGGGTTACGGGCGCACCGCGGCGCTCGCGGTCCGCTCGGCGGGAATGATCCACGTCTGCGGCGACGGCGAGTCGGACATGAGTCTGGGCCTGTGCGCGGCGCGGGTCGCGCTCGTCGCGGCGATGCAGGCTAACGTGGCGATCGAGCTGCTCATGGACGCCGGGGACGAGCCGGCGGGGAGATAGAGCCATGCTGACGATCAACGAGCGCGACCGGATCGAGTGGCGCGATGGCATGACCGTGCGCGACGTTCTGGAAGCGATGGGCTACAGCTACACGCTCATCACCGTCACGGTCAACGGCCAGCTCGTCGAGGCCGATGAGTACGGCCACTTCCCCGTCCCCGACGAGGCGCAGATCACGGTCTTCCACCTGGCCCACGGGGGGTGATTCATTTGGCCGTGCGCGCCACCCGCAGCCCCACGTCGTAGTTGCTGTGACCCGTCGCCCACTCGCCACGACGCGCGCAGCGCAGGTGCTCGGCGGGGAAGGCCCAGGACCCGCCGCGCACGATCCGCCGCGGCGCGGACTCTGGGCCGAGCGGGTCAGTCACGGGCGCTGGGTCCAGATCGCAGACCGAACCGTCGTGGCACCACTCCCAGACGTTGCCGGCCAGGTCGAAAAAGCCCAGCGGACTGGGGTCCTGCGGCGATTCGCCCACGGGCGCCGTCCAGCCAACGCAGCCGCCCGACTGCCCCCACCAGTTGCCCTGCAGACAGCTCGGCGTGTGGTCGCCCCAGGGGTAGATGCGTCCGTTCGGGTAACGTGCCGCGCGTTCCCACTCGGCTTCGGTCGGCAGGCGGTAGCCGATCGCCGCGTAGGGCGATGCCGTCGTGCACTCCCAGGTGGCGTGGTTGTACGTGCACGGCAAGTCAGCGGCCATGTTCAGCCAGTCGCAGTAGGCGGCTGCGCCGTACCAGCTAATCTCGATCATGGGATGGTTGGCAGGGTCGTAGCCGGGCGGATAGGCATCCTTGGCCCGGCGTGAGGGCGACGGGCGCAAGAAGAACTGCCCCGCGCCATCGTACTGGATCTCGCAGTCCTCATCGTCCAGATCGACGAGCTGCCGGGCGCCGCCGTCGAGGTTGTCGCGGACCCAGTCGCGCGAGGCGGTGACGTAGCCTTCATCGAGGGCCCACTGCAGCATGACGAGATAGTCGGCCGTCGTCACCTCGAGCCGGCCGAGCAGGCAATCGCGCGTCAAGGCCACCTCGCGCTCGACCTCGCCGCACATCGATGCGCCGTCGCCCATGATGAAGGTGCCGGCCGGGACGCGGACCATCGCGGCGTTGCCAGCGGCGACGATGGCGGTGGGGGAGGGCCCCGGCTCCGCGGCCAGACGCAGGCTGTCTCCGGCAGCCGCGGTCGCCACAAGGGCCCACGTCGAGGCCCACGCCCAGACCCAGGCGCCGGCCCATGCCCCGGCCCAGACCCGGATCGCCGGGGCGCCCGCGCGGGCGGCATTCTGACGGCAAGCTGCACTCGACATGCGGGCATCATAGCAGATCGCCTCGTGCGCGGGACGCCACCGCCGCAGTGTCGGTCCCAAACACGGCGCAGGTAAACCTTGGCCTTTCACCCTCGGATCCCTCATACTATAGCTTGACGTCTGCGCGGGGCGACTCAGCACCCGTCCGGGCGTCAGCTCTGCGTCTAGACATCCTTAGGTCCAGTCCGATGAATCGGTTGGATGAATCGGTTGATCGAAGTAGGAGGGACGGCACATTGATCACGATCACCTGCCAGACTAAGCCTCCCATGCGAACTTCAACCGCATTGGCCAGTGGGGTTGCGGCAATACTCCTTGCGCTGCTGCCCACCAGCGCCGGTGCCTATGTGGTTTCGCCCGGAGCTCAGAGCAACGCGGTCCATCTGGAGATCTATGCTCCGGAGGCCCAGATTGAGGACTTCATCGTCTCCGCGCATGTGGTGACCCACCCCTCGTGGTTGGAGGGTGTTACCTGCGAGGTCTCCAGCGGGCGCCTTACCGAGGTCATCGTCGCCTTCGGCGTCATGCCAAATGCAATCGTGGGGACGTCGGGACAACTCGTCGTCAGCATCGAGGCTGCGGATGCGGCCGGGCGGCTGATGGACAGGGTGCAACATCATCTCGCCCTGGACGTTGCCGCCCAAGTCCCCGACGAGCAACGCTTGTTCGAGATCCCTGAGTGCTGCATATGGGGCGCCGATGCTGCCGAGCAGCTATCCGGGCGGCCCGCGCGCCACGTGCTCTTGGGGAACTCGCCCAATCCATTCGCGCCTCTCACCAACATCCGTTTTGGTCTCACGGGCACGGGTGGCAATGCGACGCTGCGGATTCACGACGTTGGAGGTCGCACCATCCGCACGATCAGCACACCCGCGCTGGCACCGGGATACCATCAGATCACTTGGAACGGAAAGGACGACGCCGGGCAATTCGTGTCACCGGGCATCTATTTCTACGACCTGTCCAGCGGTGACTGGTCTGCCACCAGCAAGATGCTCTTGCTGCGCTAGGTGATTGCCGGTTTGGCCCGAGGAGCACTCAACAAGGAGATCGAACAGTGGATGGACATTCTCTATACAGGAAGCATGTATTCTTGTTCCTGCTGGGCATGCTCGCGCTGGTAGCGCCAGCACGCATCGGCGCCACGGATATCTATGAAGCAGTGCCACTGGGACGCAACATTTGCGCGATCACGATTCTCAGCAATGATCTCACGTTGTGCATAGGTGACACCCTGCGCGTGACTGCCGAAGTGGAGTGCGAGACCGGTTACATCCTGGTCCATGCGCCCGCCTGGTTCCTGGGAGACCTCTCCCTCGGCGAGGGCTTCGAGATCACCGCCGTTCCGGACGTAGGCGACTTTGCGCTTATCGCGGCATGTGCGTCTTGCGCTGACACGATCATGGTGACGGTGCTCGATGACCCCTATTGCACAGGGACCCCGAGGCTGAATGCGGCCTACTGCGATGATCGCTTCGAGGCGGATCCGGGCATCTTCATGCAACCCAACCTCGGTCCGATCGGGCCCCAGACCTTCGGTGCGCTGAAGTACCTCATGCGTCCCTTCACGCTGGAGGCTCACGAGTCGCTGACGGAGGGAGAGTTCAGGCTCGAGCTGGTCGGCGGCAGCAATCTAGCGCTGTACACGCCCAGCGGCACGCCCATCTCGCTTCCCGCTGTCTATGAGGTGTCTAGCCTGCCGCTGAGCTTCCTGGTCAACGCCACCGCGGTGGGTCAGGCCACCTTGGTGGCCACGAACATCTCCCGCGGCCGCGAGGACGTGGTGGACGAGGTTACCGTGCGCGTTGGCGGCTTTCCGGGTCTGGGCGGACGGGCGTTGGCGCAGTACCCGCAGTTCGAGTTTGTGACCTCCTTCAATGACAACGAGATCATTCAGACGGCGATCGATCCCTTCCGCCACGCGGAGCGCGTAGGTCTGCAGTACCGCGTCTACGTCGTGGAGCACAAGACCCAGGCGCAATGGGCTGCCAACAACACCCTGATCGATGTCACCGGCGGGTTCGAGACCCGGACGGTGCATCCGGGCTCTGTCGGCGACAACATCACAGACGCATCAGCCGGCGGACTGCCTGCCGGGGTCGACTTCGGCACGCCGTACGATGTGGTCTTCGACTTCGGCCTGGACGGCACGCTCGATGCTGGCGATCTCATCGATGGGCTCGACGACACCGTAGCCGGCCTCTACTCCGTTCGTGACCTCAATGCCCCCGGGCCGTACAGCACTACGACGGTTAACTACACGGGCGGCACCTGGTTGGGTCAACGGTGCTACTACCCGACCAACATCGCCGCCTTCGGTCGCGTGCCGCTGGTCGTGATCAGTCATGGCAACGGCCACCAGTACACCTGGTATGACTACTTGGGCGAGCATCTGGCGTCCTACGGCTACGTGGTGATGGCGCACCAGAACAATACCCAACCCGGCATCGAGACTGCGTCCACAACGACGCTCACGAACACCGACTACTTCCTCGGCAACCTGACGACGATCGCCGGCGGGGTCCTCAATGGCCACATTGCTGACGATAAGATCATCTGGGTCGGACACAGCCGGGGCGGGGAGGGTGTCGTCCGCGCCTACGACCGTCTCTATGACCACGCCTACACGCCCGCCAACTTCGACGTCAATGATATCGTTCTGATCAGCAGCATTGCGCCGACCGTCTTCCTCGGGACCGTCTCGACCAACTCCCACGAGGTGGATTACCACATGATCTACGGGTCGGCGGATGGCGATGTCCATGGGGGCGCGTCCAATCCGATTGCGCAGGCCATCCGGCTCTGCCAGGCGGCACAGGGCAATGCGCAGCTGACGTACGTGCAGGGGGCGAGTCACAATGATTTCAACTGCTGTGGAATGGCCGACGGCACGGGGCCTGACCTGATTGGCCGCGCCGAAGCGCAAAGGGTCGCGAAAAGCTACTACCTGGCGCTGCTCAAGCTCTATCTCGAGAACAACGTAGCGGCCAAGGACTACTTCACCCGGATGTACAGTCGTTTCCACCCGAGCGGCATTGCAGGCAACGTGGTCTGCGCACTGTACTACAAGGAAGCATTGGCCACGCCGAGATTCGTGATCGACAATCTACAGACGCAAACGGGCCTGGGAACGAGCAGTTCGGGTGGCGCGGTCACTTACGATATCTCAAACGCCCATGAGGGCACCCTCGACGACGCCAACACGTCGTTCACCTGGACGGCCACAGATCCCATGAATGGGATGACCTGGGCGTCGGGCGGTGACGCGTATGCGGGCGGCGTGGTCTTTGACTGGACGGTGGGGGATTCGAAGCACTTCGAGTATGAAGTGATTGCCGGTGAGCGCGACTTTACCGATGACCTCTACCTGGCGTTCCGTTCATGTCAGGGAACGCGACATCCGGAGACTGTTGCCCTCGCGTCGACGCTCTCCTATACCGTGACGCTGCGCGACGGAAGCGGAGCGACGAGCTCGATCGACTTCGGCGCGTATGGGACACTGACGCGGACGTACTTGCGGACAGGAGAGGGCACCGGCGCTGGATGGGCCAATGAATTCAACACGGTGCGCATCCGCTTGACCGATTTCGAAGCCAATGGCTCAGGGATCGATCTGAGCAACATCGTGGCAGTGCGCTTCGACTTCGGCGCTACCTATGGGTCACCGCGAGGGCGCGTGGGCATCGATGACGTCGAGCTCAGTAACAACTGATGCCGGGATGAGATGAAGGCTGAGAAAGGGGAAGCTAGATGAGCAAGAGAGCAATGCTGACCATGCTGCCGCTGCTGATGATCGCGGCGCTGTGCGGCGTGGCGGCGGCCCAGACAGATACGACGCCGGTGGAGCCAACCGACAACGGTGATGCCGTGCGGGGGCTGCTCTACGCACGTCCGTTCGTGGTCGATGAGCCCTTCGTGTACTCGTGGACGGCGGAGAGAGCGGAGATCCGGGCGGGGCACATCCTGGTCGTCGCGGTGGATCCCGAGTTCGCCAGGCCGCGGCAGGTGGACATGCCCGTGCTGTACGTCGGGCAGACACCGGCCTGGCTGACGAATGTCGGCTACGAGTCCGGTCATGTGGTGGTCATCGTTCCGGCGACGGTCGACCTGACCAGCGAGCCAATCTTCTTTGGCTCCCTGGAGCTCCCCGAGCGCGTGGACGCAGCGCGGGGGATGCAGGAGATGGCCGCGGCGCTGGCGCTGGGGATCCGGCCGGTGACGGAGGAGGTGCTTAACGCGGCCCGCGCGGCAGGGGGCGAGCCCCTGAGAGAACCGGACATCGAGGGGGTATTGCTCACCGTCGCCGATCTGATCGACACGTATGCGGCCGACGAGAGCGAGGTGGCTGAAAGCTATCGACTGCCGAGGCTGCCGCGATAGGAAAGGGGTCGACCGGTCTTCCGCGGCCGGCGGCGTAACCCCGGGGTGACGCCATCCCGAAGACAGACGGCGGGAGGCCATACGGTGCGATGGGGGGGCTCAGGCGCTGAGCCCCCCCATCCTGTAAGTGCCACCAGGCCTGAACGCTGTCGCCCCGGGACCAGCCTCGGCGTCTCCCCGTGGCCACGGTGGTGCCGTGCGGCCTGGTGGGTGCCAGAGAGGACACGGACGCTGCCTCGACCCCTGCGCACAGCGCGAATGCAATGGATGTGCCTCGTTTTGGTGCTCCTAGGGCCGATCGCCGGATGCGCGCCGCAGACCGAACGGCGGGCAACCTGGGGCTCCCAAGGTGCTCCCACTCAGCTCATACCGGGCGCCGGGCGGTCAATCACAGAAGCACAGGGAAAGGGCCGGGTCTGACGGAAACGGACTGGACAGGGGGCGTGCCCACGGGTAAGATTGGGTACGTGACAGGCGCCTGCCCGCTGTTTCTGTTTGCGGGCGCCGCGAACAGCAACCAATGGAAAGGGGACCTAACATGAAGAGAATTGCACTGTCTGCCTTGCTCGTTGCGGCTCTCGTTATTGCCGCAGCGCCTCCTGCTTCCAGTGTCATGACCAACCAGGGGATCGATCGTGAGCTGGTCGCCAGCCCCAACGACTTGACGCCTGGGGTCCGGGGCAACGGTCGGATCCTCTACGCTCCGTCCGAGGCGGACGACCCGAGTTACCGCGCGATGATCGCGGCCATCACCGGCGGCACCGTGGACTACTTCGACGCCCGCGTGGCGACCCCGGATGCGGCCCTCCTCAACACGTACGATTGCGTCAACGTCTGGGCCAACTACGCCTTCGCGAACAATGTTCTTTATGGCGATAACCTGGCCGACTTCGTGGACGGCGGTGGCTCCGTGATCCTCGGTGTTTGGTGTCTTCCCACCGCGGGTAACTACCTCGCGGGCCGGATCATGACGGCGGCCTACTGCCCGGTGACGGGTAGCAGCAACCATTTCACCAACTCCAACTACATCGGCGACGGCACGACCTGCATCCACACCGGCGTTGTGAACTATGCCTGCACCTACCGCGATGTCCTGACGCTGGTCGCTGGTGGGACCGCCGACGGGCACTATGCCGACGGCGAGATCGCGCACGCCTACCGCGCGGACTTCAAGGTCATCTACAGCAACGGTTCGGGCGCCTCGGCTCTGGGCGGTTCGTACGCGGACTGGCCACTGCTGATCGCGAACGCTTGTGGCTGCGACGGGCCGACCCCGGTCGAGGGGAAGACCTGGGGCATGATCAAGTCGATCTTCGAGAAGTAGCCATCTAGTCCTTGGGCCTGCGCACTCCTCCGGTCGCGTTGAGGATGTGGGCAGGATTCGGGGATGGACCTTGAAACGGTCCCCCGCCCAGCGAGGCGGGGGACCGTTTCGTTAGGTGCGCCCGGCATTCGGCGCCGGATTCTGGCTCGGGCACCGCTTCCTCAATCTCATCATCTGCCATGGCTCATCGCCGTCGCGTTGGCTTCCGCTGGGGCGGCATCGCTCCTCGTCTTCCTCTATCTCCCTGTCGCGAGCCGCCTGGACCCGCCGATCGACATCGGGGATCCGGCGTCGCCTGGCCGCCTCGTGACGGTCATGCGGGGGGCAATGCCCGTTTCGGAAACTGCATCGCATCCCTCTGGAACGAAATGCCCCGCTTCTTGCTCCGGGATCGCCACTCCAGCTACGGCCCGTGCTTCTCCCACCGGGTGGGGGGCCTGGGCATCGAGCCCATCGTCGTTACCCCTGGATCCCCCTGTTTGCCCACCGCTGCTGGCCGGACACGGGTCTGCATGCCGCCCCGCAGGCATCACGCGACCTGAGCGCTGACACGATTCCCCGGCCACCGCCGGATCGCACTGTGCGGGGAAGATCTCCAATGCCACTTCATCCACAAGATGGGCGTATTCCCCCGAGACGTCATTGCCTATCCCGCGCGGCAGCGATCCCATGACACGAGGATGCACGGGATCCGTAACGTCGATCGCATCGCAGCCCCAGTTCGAAGAAGCATAGACGACCGAGCCCGAGACGGTCAGACCCCCCCATTCGGCAATCTCACTGGGTGAATCGACTTCGCCCAGGAGCACCGGGGCCGAGGGGTCGGCGACATCGATCACCATGACCCGCCTCCCGGACAGGTAGACGTGGTGACCAGAAACCGCGTGTCCGGGCCCTTTCAGCACACACAGGCAGGACGGGGGACTCTGTGGATTGGCCAGATCGATCACGTGCAGGCCATTGCCCGACAACACGTAGCCGTGTCGATCGAAGCCGCCGACCTCCACTGGGTCAAAGATATCGATGCTGCCCATGGACCGGAGGGCGTATGGGTCTTCGATGTCAACCGGCCGCACTTCATACCCGGCGGATCTTGATCGGAGGCGGCGCTGCTCTCGACCGGCGGGGGACTGCCGGGGCTGCCCGTTCATCCGCCGCTGCTCTTTATGCTGCTGGCGATCGCGGCCTCGTTTCTGGCAGGATTGCTCAGCGGCATCCTGCCTGCCCGCCGCGCGGCCGCGCTCGACCCGGTCGAAGCGTTGGCGGCGGAGTGACCCAGCGGAGGTCTGGATGATGACACCGAAAGACGAACCGGTATTTGCCGGCGAGCCCCGATTCGATCCGCTCGTCGTCAGCGACGACCCGACCTTGGCCGAGAAGATCCGCCGGCTGGCCGGGGAGCAACCCTACGGCGTGCTCTGCACGCAGGGGGGTGGTCAGCCGTACGGTTCGCTGGTGGCCTTCGCGTTCTCGACGGACATGCGGGCCGTGGTCTTCGCCACTCCGGTGGCTACCCGCAAGTACCGCCTTCTCACCGAATGCGATCACGTCGCTCTGGTCATCGACAACCGCCCCCAGCACCCCGGCGAGCTGATGCAGATCGAGGCGCTCACCGTGACGGGGCGCACCCGCCAGATCGAACGGGGGCCGGTCTACGATCGGCAGGCCGCGCTGCTCACGGGTCGCCACCCGTATCTGGCGTCCTTTGTTGCGGCGCCCTCCAGCGCGCTCTTCCAGATCGATGTCCTGCGCTACTTCCATGTGACCCGCTTTCAGGAGGTCGGCCAGTGGGTGCCGCCCGCGTCCTCGTCCTCCCACTGACCGGCGCCGTGCGCCTGGACGAGATCCAGGTGGGTGGCAAAGCCGCCAAGCTGGGAGCGCTGATCCGAGCCGGCTATCGAGTTCCGGGTGGGTTCTGCGTCACGACACAGGCCTATGAACGGTTCGTGACCGCGGGACGCTTGACTCGGCTGATCGATCTCGAAACCGGACGCAAGCCCCTGGCGACGATGCGGTGGGAAGAGCTCTGGGACGCGGCGCTGCGCCTCCGCACCGCCTTCCTGCGAACACCAGTTCCGGACGATGTGGCCGCGGCGATTCTCCGCGCCGCCGCGGCATTCCCGGGCGGCGCCTTGGCCGTACGGTCATCCGCTGTGGGCGAGGACGCGCGGGAGCGATCGTTCGCCGGACTGCACGAATCGCTGATCGGCGTCGCCGGCGAGGAGGCGCTCCTCGATGCGGTGCGGGTGGTGTGGGCCTCGCTCTGGTCGGATGCTGCGCTGCTCTACCGGCGCGAGCTCGACCTCGATCCCACCCGGAGCGTGATGGCCGTCGTCGTTCAGGAGATGGTGATGCGCGATCGCTCGGGTGTGGCGTTTGGGCGTGACCCGCGGGACCCGGCCAGGGATCAAGAGGTGATCGAGGCGGTGCCAGGCCTGTGCCGGGATCTCGTCGACGGCGCGGTCGATCCTGACCGGTGGTTGCTCGCGCGGTCGACCGGCGAGATGCTCGATTGGCGCCCCGGCTCCCGGCCGGACGCCTCCGACGGCATCCCCCTACTGGCTGAGCGCGACCTGTGCGCGCTGCATCGCACGCTGCGCGAGCTCGAGGCGCACTTCGGCTGGGCTCCCGATATCGAGTGGACCGGACGGGCCGAGGATTTCACTCTCCTGCAGGTTCGCCCGGTGACAACGGCCGCGGCAACGGGTGACGACGACCAGCGCGCCTGGTACTTGTCGCTGCGGCCTGGGAAATCCAAGTTGGCCGAGCTCTGCCGGCGTGTGACCGAGGAGCTGATCCCCGAGCTCGAAGCGCTCGGGCGAACGTACGCGGCCGAAGCGATCGAAGGTCTCTCCGATGAGCAGCTCGCGGATGTCGTCGCGGCGCGGGCCGCGGCCTTCGCGCGCTGGAAGAAGACCTACCGGGATGAATTCATCCCCTTCGCCCACGGCGTTCGCCAGCTGGCGGTCTACTACAACGACGCGGTCAAGCCGGCCGACGCCTACGAGTTTCTGGGCCTGCTGCGCCATCAGGCGCTGATTGCCTCGCGCCGGGACGCTGCGCTGCGCCGGCTGGCGCGCCGACTCGCGCAGTCAGCGGTGCTGCACAAGGCGATGCGGGCCGCGCTCTCGAACGTCGACCCCGGCACCCGGGACGATTCGCCGGGCTGGCGTGGGCATCTGGCGGGCATTCCCGGAGCGAGTGAGTTCCTGGCCGAATTCGAGGGCGTGCTGGCGGAGTACCTGGAGGTTGCCTACGGGGGGGAGCGGCTCGCGGCGAGGCCCGATCTCGTCCTCCACGCGATTCTCGAGCTGGCGGATCGTGCGGGCGCAGGGGCAGGAATGGAAGGCGAGACGGCGAGCGAGGTCGACGCGCCCCAGCTCGAGCGCCGACTGCTCGCGGCCGTTGGCCCGGCCCGCCTGGAGGAAGCGCGCGCGGTGATCGACATCGGGCGGCTGAGCTGGCGGCTGCGCGACGACGACAATGTGCTCCTGGGGCGCATCGAGCACGAGCTCCTGCGAGCCGCAACGTTTGCGGTGGAGCGACTGCAGCGAGCCGGGCGCCTCGACCGCGCCGCGCGCGTGACGGTGGAGCACGCCACGCTGCTGGCGCAGGCGCTGCGGAGTCCCGGCGCTGGCCGCGTAGAGCTTCCGGCCGCAGCCCTGCCCCAAACCAAGGGTCCGACAGAAACCTCGGGGACCTCTCCGCGCCAACTCGTCGGCCAGCCGGCGGCACCCGGATTGGCAACAGCGACCGCGCGCAAGGTCCTCGGCCCCGAGGACCTCAAGCGCTTCCGCGCGGGCGAGGTGCTGATCTGCGATGCGATCCAGCCCACGATGTCGCACGTCGTCCCGCTCGCGGCGGCGATCGTCGAGCGCCGGGGTGGCATGCTGATCCACGGGGCCATCATCGCCCGCGAGCTGGGGATTCCCTGTGTCAACGGGGTCAGCGCGGCGATCCTCTCGGTCGAGGATGGCGAGATCGTCACGGTTGACGGCTACCTGGGGATCGTCACCATCGGACCACCGGAGTTCGAGCTGGAGCTCGGTCCGGCGGGGGCGTCCCACTCGGATGCGGCCCGCGCCGAGGCGTTCCGCTCGGACGCGGCTCCTGCGCCACGCACAGCGCCCTGACCGTCTCCTAGTCGTCCAGGACCGGCTGCCGGGCGATCCGCTCCAGCTCCTGCTTGAACTCCTCCAAGTCCGCCGGCATGAGCGCGCCGACTTCCTCGGCCACCTGCCGGAACGACGCGGCGGCCTGGCCCCCGAGCAGCAGCGCCACGTCCAGACCCACATGCTTGCGCAGCGCCCGCAGCTCCCCGGCCGCCCGCGGGTCACCGGCCGGGTGGGTGAGGCTCAGCGCGATCGCGCGCGCTCCTACGGCAGCCACCGCCGTGGCAATCTCTTCCGCGGGAAGATTGGCTCCCAGGTAGAGCGGCTTCCAACCGACCTGCGTGGCCGCCTCGGTCACGAGGAGCGCGCCCAGTTCATGGTGATGCCCGCTGGGGGTAGCCACGACGATCCGCGGAGCGCTGGGCGGCAGCTGGTCTGAGCGGGCGAGATTGGCCACAAAGACGCCCACGATCACCGAGGCCAGGTGTTCGTGGACAATCCGCAAGCTGCCTTTCCGCCAGCGACGGCCGACTTCCAGCATGAGCGGCGCCAGAACGGTGCGGCTGAGAAGGGTAGCCCCTAGCTCGCGCAGTGCTTTCGCCAGCGCGTCGTGCAGCCGGTCTGCGTCGAGCGCCTCAATCGCCGCCAGACACTCGTCCAGGCGGGGGCCCTGTGCCCCCTCAACTGCCCGGGCGGTCGGGTGCGCGCGGGCGGCCTCGTCCTCGCGCGAAAGCGCATCGAGCTGCTCCAGAGAGAATCCGGCCACCTCGCTGATCCTACGCCCAGCGGCCGTGGCCAGCTTCAGGAGCCGCAGGCGCCGGATATCGTCGTCGGTGTAGAGCCTGCGTCCTGAGCGTGAACGGGAGGGCCGCACAGCACCGTATCTCATTTCCCAAGAACGAATTACAGCCTCAGACAGTCCGCTGCGTCTTGCGGCGACACGGATAGGATGACGCCCACGCATGGCCCCTCCATGAATCCCTGAATCACGGCCTTCAACATCACCCCAGAATACCCATATGTAGAAGTTTTGTTCAATAATTTTTCCATGGAACTTATGCAAAAGATCTATGTTTCTCCACTCGACGAGGACAGAGCTGCAGCCGCTTGCCGGGCAGAAGCTCGATCGTCACTGAACTGAGGTAACCGGAGAGAAGCGGAGCGGCATCTCAGGCAGTAGCCAGAAGGATGCCAGATGGGGGCCCCCGGGTGGGTTGGCCAAGCACCTTCTCGCCCGGGGGAACACCCCCCCAACCGACCTCGGATACGACGTCATGCTAATGGCTAATGGCGGAAACCTTATGGGGACCGCCCCAATACAGGAGGAAGGAACGATGAGAATCTTCAAGCAGCAGACAGGGCATGCGCGCAGTAGTGCGCGGGGCGCCTTTGAGCTTCGCGCGCTCCGTCCGGTCGCCTTCTTGGCGGCCATGAGTCTGGTCATGTTCGCGGTTTCGTCGTGTGATGACGACGACAACACCAGCAAACCCGTGGTGAAGGAAGCGTTCCTGCGGGCCCTGCACCTATCGCCGGATGCGCCCGCGGTCGACATTTTCCTGAACCAGGGAGCGTCGCCGGCCGTGAGCAACCTCGAGTTTCCGGAGGGCACGGGCTACCTCGAAGTTCCCGAGGACAGCTACGACATCGACATTGCCGCCGCGGGGGGCAGCCACGAGGATGCGGTTCTTTCGGTGAACGACCTTTCACTTGCGGACAATACCTACTACACGGCGGTGGCGTACAACACCCTGAGCAACATCGCCGCCCTGGCGCTGGTGGACAATTACGCCAACCTCGCCGCCGGCAACCTGCGGGTGCGGGCCATTCACGCGGCGGCCGGTGTGGGCGAAGTCGACATCTGGAACGTGACCAATCCAGCGAGTCCAGCCCCGCTCTACGTGGACTTCGGCTTCGGAGAGGTGGGGGCTTACCTTGATCTGCCCGCCGGGGCCTACTCGCTCGGTTTCGATGTAAACAATGATGCCGTTCCCGATCTCGTGTTCACCCTGCCGGCGCTGCCGGCCGGCGTCATCGCCAATGTCTTCGCCGTGGCGGAGACGGGCGGCACCGTCTTCCTGCTGGCTCAATTTGAGGATGGCTCGACGGCGCGGATCGACGCAAGCTAGGCGCATGGGCACTGGCTTGGCGGCTAGTCTTGGATCGAACCGGTCGGTGCTATTCGATCGACCGGTTCGATCGATCCGCTGGCGCATCTGCCGGATCAGGCGGTTGATCGTTAAAGGAGCGCACCGCCGCGGCCGCTGTGGGTGATCGTCAGAGGAGCGCACCGCCGCGGCCGCTGGCTCAGGCGAGTGGGGATGCGGAGGATCGGGAAGCATGCGTGTCTTGGTGACCGGCGCCACTGGCTACATCGGGGGACGCCTCATTCCGCGGCTCCTCGAGCGCGGGCACACCGTGCGCGTCCTGGCGCGTGACCCGCGCCGCCTGGCGGGTCGCCCCTGGTACGAGCGCGTGGAGGTGGTGCGGGGCGACCTCACCGAACCTCACGGGCTGCGGGATGCCCTCGCGGGTGTCGATGCCGCTTACTACCTGGTGCACTCGATGTATGCCCACGGCTCCTTCGTCGATCTCGATCGCCGCGCCGCCCGTAACTTCATCGACGCCGCGCAGGGGCTTCGCCAGGTGGTCTATCTGGGCGGACTGCTTCCGCGCGGGCCGCGCGTGTCGACCCACCTGGCGAGCCGGGCAGAGGTCGGTGCGCTCTTGCGGCAGCATCTGCCTACGCTCGAGCTGCGGGCCGGGCCTGTGATCGGGGCCGGATCGGGCTCCTTCGAGATGCTGCGCTACCTCACCGAACGCCTGCCGCTCATGATCACGCCCCGCTGGGTCAAGAACGAGGTGCAGCCGATCGCGATCGAGGATGTGCTTGCCTATCTGCTGTTGGGTCTGGAGCGCGGAGTGAGCGGCATCGTCGAGATCGGGGGCGAGCGGCTCACGTTCCGTCGCATGATGGAGGCGTACGCGGCGGTTCGCGGGCTCAAGCGCACGATCATTCCCGTGCCGGTGCTCGCCCCGGCGCTCGCGGCTCGCTGGGTGGGGCTGATCACACCCATCCCGAATCGCCTGGCGGTGCCCCTTGTGCAAGGCGTCGTCAGTCCCATCATCGGCGACACGACCCGCGCGCGAGCGCTCTTTCCCGAAGTCCGGCCAATGGACTACCGCCAGGCGGTGGCGTTGGCTCTCGATCGCACTCTGTCGGGTCAAGTGGAGACGCGCTGGAGCAGCGCGCTCGGCGGTGGTCCGACCTACGAGGTGACCGACTGGGAGGGCCTCATCCGCGAGGTGCGCACCCTGCAGGTGGCCGCCCCGGCCGGGAGGGTGTTTCAGATGTTCTCATCGCTGGGAGGCGATCGGGGCTGGCTGGCGTGGAACGGAGCCTGGCAACTGCGCGGGTGGCTGGATCGGATGATCGGCGGTCCGGGCCTGCGCCGCGGGCGCCGCGATCCGCGCGAGCTTCTGGTGGGGGAAGCGGTGGACTTCTGGCGAGTGGAGGCGGTCGATCCGCCGCGGCTTCTGCGCTTGCGCGCGGAGATGCGCCTGCCCGGCAAGGCGTGGCTCCAATGGGAGGCGCGCGGCGACGGTGCCGGCACCTTGCTCGTGCAGACCGCGGGTTTCGAGCCCAAAGCCCTGGCCGGATGGCTCTACTGGTGGGGCCTCTACCCCATGCACCGGCTGATCTTCAGCGGCCTCATCCGGGCCATCGCCCGGAAGGCGCAACGCGACTAGGTCAAGCGCGCGTCCCAGGGGCACGTGTCTTGGGGGGTTGTGCCCACTCCCGGAAATGGTGGACACTTATGTGAAGGCCGTCGCACCGCCCGCCGTCCTGCGGCCGGGCAGACCGGGGAGAGCCGCCCCAGCTCCGCGACGCGCGCCTCTGGGGATTCACCCGACTCTTGGATCGCAACACGAGGTCAACACCATGAGCTCTGGCCATAGCCTCTTCATCGCGCGTTGGATCGGCCGCATGGGCCAGGCGCTGCTGATCACCGCAGTGGCGCTGGCCGCCGCGCCGTCCCCGTGGGCCTACCAAGTCGGCCACACCACGGTGGGGCTGGTCGATCCCGCGCGGGGCAACCGGCAGATCCCCACTGAAGTCTATTATCCGGCTGACACGCCGGGTGAGAATGTGCCCGTGGCGACGCCGCCCGCCGAGGGCTTCCCGGTCGTCGCCTTCGGACACGGGTTCGTGATCTCGGTGGACGACTACGATTTCGTCTGGAATGGACTCGTTCCCGGCGGCTACGTCGTCGCCTTGCCCCGCACCGAGACCGGATTCTCCCCCAGCCACCTCGACCTGGGGCTCGACCTCGCGTTCGCCTGCCGGGGTCTGCAGGCGGCCGGACAGAACCCCCAGTCGCCGTTCTTCGGCGCGATCGCTCCAACGTGCGCGTTGGGTGGCCACTCCATGGGCGGGGGCGCGAGCTTCCTCGGGCTCGCCTCGGATCCGGACATCACGGCGCTCTTCAACTTCGCCGCCGCGGAGACCAACCCATCGGCGATCGGCGCCGCCGGCCAGATCACGGCTCCGGCCCTGCTCTTCGCCGGGTCGCTGGATTGTGTAACACCTCCGGCGCAGCACCAGCAGCCGATGTACAACGCGCTGGCCTCCGATTGCCGCACGTACGTCGAGCTGTTGGGCGCGAGCCACTGCCAGTTTGCCGAGTACAACTTCCTATGCAGCCTGGGCGAAACCGGGTGCCCCTCGCCGACGATCACCCGCGCGCAGCAGCACGCCCTCACGCTGGCGTTCCTGGAGCCCTGGCTGGATCACTTCCTGAAGGATGATCTGCAGGCGTGGATCGAGTTCCAGACGTTGCTGGCCGAGCACACGGGGATCGTCTACCTCCAGGACTGCGAGGCCAGTGGGGTGAACGGGCCGCCCGAGATCGCAACCGACATTGCGGGCCGTGCCGGACCAAGGCTCATGCTGCTGGCGGGTGGCGTGGGCCCTGGGCGGTCCACGTTTGAGCTCGTGTTGCCGGCCCCCGCAGTCGTGTCCGTGTCGGTCTACGACGCCGGTGGGCGGCGGGTGCGCGCGCTGGCCCGCGAGGCTCTGGCCGCCGGACGGCACGAGCTCACCTGGGACGGCACCGAGGAGGGCGGCCTGCGCGCACCGACCGGCTGCTACTTCGGCCGGCTCGACTCCCACCCCGCCAGCCCGGCGGCACGCGTGCTGCTGGTGCGTTGACCCCCGCCGGCCGCGATCTGTCGGCTGCGGGCCGCCTCAGCGCAGCCGCACCACCGGCACGCTCGCTGAGGGGTCGGCGCTCGGGCCTCCACTTGCCGGGGAGAGCCCGGGTGCGCCCGCCGCCCGGATCCAGAACCGCCCGGCCGGGACGACCCGGCCGAACGCATCGCGCCCATCCCAGACCGTGCCGCCCGCGGCAAGATCGAGCCACCGGATCGCGCGTCCCGCGGCATCGAAGATTCCGACCCGAGCGGGCGTGCCGGACGCGCCCGCTGCGGCCAGGGCGGACGGACGAGCGCGCCCGCCCGACATTGTCGCGGCAACAGCGGACAGCATCACCGCGGTGCCGGCGGGCGACGGATTGGGGCAGACGCGCAGGTCCGCACGCGACACGAAGGTCGCAGCCTCCGGAACACCCTGGCCGGCGAGCGACCCGCGTGTGGCGAAGATCTTCCAGTTGTAGCCCGGCGCGCGATTGTCCTGCCACGCGGCGTAGACTTCCATGGATCGCGGTTGCGGAACGATGCTCGCGCGCGGCGCGGCGAGCACGGGGTTGCCCGTGGCGGCGCCGGTCGCATCGTCGTCGATACGCACGCTCGCCTCGGGCCAGTCGGCGCCGCCGTTGGGCGAGGCGCGGAAGTGGGCATCCCAACTGGTCGCGTACTGGTCGTAGGCCGCGTAGAGATACGCGCCGTCGGTGGCGATCGCCGAGTAAGTTCCTGTCCCACCCCCGGAGGGCTCGTCCACCTGAACGCTCGGCAGCCAGGTCGCCCCCTGGTCGGTCGACCGCGATACGCAGAAGTGACTGAGGGTGAGATCCGAGTTGTTCAACCACCCGGCGGCGAGCGCGCCATCTTCGAGCCTGACCATGGCGTGCGAGGACGTTTGCTGGTAGAGCGATTCAACATCGTTCACCATCACGCCCACCGACCAGGTCAAACCACCGTCGAACGAGCGGTAGAAGTAGACGTTGGGATAGCGTCCACCCGGCACATCGCCCCGCCAATCGTTCGTCACGCAGTAGAGAACCTCCGCGCCCGGGTAGAGCACGGTCGGATCGACAATCAGGCACGGGTCGCCCGCGACGGGCTGGTAGCCGAGCCCATCGCTGATGCGGCGTTCCACGCCCCACGTGGCGCCGCCATCGCGCGTGCCGCGGCAGTAGACCTGGTGGAACACGCCCTCGCGCCAGTCGGTCCAGGCGACGAAGAAGCGCTCTTCGTCGAGCACCGCCAGGCTGGGGTTCATAAAGTCGGCCCCGCTGGGCGGGCTGCCAGCGGTGTTGATGCGCAGATTGGGCGTCCAGGGCGTTCCCGGGGTGCCGGTGCGCTTGGAGAAATAGAGGTTGATCTGACCGCTGCGGTCATCCTCCCAGACCGCTATCGCGGCGCCCGCGGGTGTGAAAGCGAGCGTGACGAACTTGCTGTACGAACCGCTGGCGCGGTCGTCGACGCGCTCGACCGGCGCCCAGGTGGCGCTGCCGTCGGACGAGAAGGTGTAGAAGATGTGATAGCCGCCGGCGGCATGGTTGTCCATCCAGGCGATGCCCACCGTGCCGTCTTCCGCCACGGCGATGTCGGGCCAGATGTGCTCCCCGCTTTCCGGTGGGTGGACACACATGTTCGGCGCGAACGTCCAGTCGCGCCAGCCGGCGGCATCGTCAGTGCCGCCGGCGGGGGCATCGGTGCCGCCGGCCGCGAGGGGCGGAGGCCCGGGCTTCGGGAAGCGCCAGATCCCCGGGTCGGGCTGGTAGACCGGGGTATCCGCGACGCCGGCGGAGGCTACAGCGCTGGGTGCGCACATGGCGAGCAGCGCGAGCGTCAGCAGAGCCAAGCTGAGAGAATGCGCAGAAGGGTGCATGGCATGTCTCCTCTGACAACCGGCGACTCTGGGAACAGCGAATGGCTCGAGGCCATGATACTCCTGGAGGGCCCGACCTGCACAGGTTCAAGCGCCGGATCGGCGGCGGGCCGGACATCGGTGGCGCGGCACCTTGCCGCGCATAGGTGCGGACGTGCATCCGGCTGTCGTGCATGAGGTTCCGCGCACGGGGTCGATCCGATCCAGCCGTTCGCGCGCGCGCCGCGTGGGCGCTCCCGGCCAAGCGAGCCTGGCGAGAAGCAGAGCCAGCCGCCCAGAGAGGAGCAGCGTGGACCCACGCCAGGGAGTTCCTTCCTGCAATATCATTGCGTACCAACCGCCACGGAATGGCTTCTAGGCGGCGCCAGCGCGCTGGTTTCGCTTGACCACATTTTGGCGATTTTGCCAAAATACCATCATTGCCTTGCCGATTGGAATTGAGGCCGGGCCGATGAGGAACTGGGGGTGTCCATGGATCACACTCACATGGCGCGGCTCGAGGCGCGGGCCCACATCATCAAGGCCATGGCCCATCCGTCGCGGCTGCTCATCCTGGAGGAGCTGGCGCGCGGGCGGCGCTGCGTGGCGGAGCTGACGGCGCGCGTGGGCTCCGACGTTTCGACCGTCTCGAAGCACTTGGCCGTGCTGCGCGAGGCGGGCATCATCGCAGGCCAGCGCTCCGGCGCCCAGGTCTACTACACGTTGCGGGTGCCTTGTGTGCTCAACTTCTTCGGTTGCGTGGAGGCGGTGATGCGCTCGAACGCCAAGGAGCAAATGAAGCTGATCGGCAAGTAGTCGGCCGCAGCCCGTCGAGCTGCCGAGTCGGTCACGGGGCGTGCTAAGGCAACATCGGCCGCGACTGGGGGGTCTGACCCAACATGGACTGGCGCACCCAATGGAAAGCCCTGCTCTTCCTACTCACGGGCTTCCTGGTGAGCTTCTACCTGCCGGTTGGCAGCCTGCGTTTTGACCATGCTGTGCTGGAGGCCTTCCACCTCGTCCGTTGGTACGCGCGCGAGCACGTGCTGCTGTGCCTCGTGCCGGCGCTCTTCATCGCCGGCGCGATCGGCGTATTCGTGAGTCAGGCCGCGGTCATGCGCTACCTGGGTCCGCGTGCGAACAAGGTGCTGGCCTACGGCGTGGCCTCCATCTCGGGTTCGGTATTGGCGGTCTGTTCGTGCACAGTCCTGCCGCTCTTCGCGGGTATCTACCGGATGGGCGCCGGGCTGGGTCCCGCCGCCGCCTTTCTCTACTCGGGGCCGGCCATCAATATCCTGGCCATCATCTTGAGCGCCCGCATCCTGGGCATCGAGATCGGTGTGGCCCGCGCCGTCGGGGCGATCCTCTTCAGCGTGGTGATCGGCCTGGCGATGCACTTCATCTTCCGCAAGGAGGAACAGGCGAAGGCCGAGGCGGCCGCGTACTTGCCGGAGCCCGAAGTGCGCCGGCCGCTCGGACACAACGCGCTCTACTTCGCCTCGATGGTGGCGGTGCTCGTCTTCGCCAACTGGGGCCGGCCCGAGCAGGCGTCGGGCCTGTGGCACGCCGTGTACGGCGTCAAGTGGATGTTGACCAGCCTCGCGGCCGCGGCGCTCGCGGTGATGCTCGTCGCCTGGTTCGGACTGAGCTGGCGCCGAGCCTTGCTGGCGGCGGTGCCCGTCATCGGGCTGGCCCTGATCTTCCCGCGGCAGCCGATGATCCCCTTTGCCGGCGCAGTGTTCATGCTGTCGGCGGTGACCAGCACGGCGGGCGGAGAGATGGAGGAGTGGTTCGCCACCAGCTGGACCTTCGCGAAGCAGATCCTGCCGCTGCTCCTCATGGGCGTGTTCGTGGCCGGGATCCTGCTGGGCCGGCCGGGCGAAGAGGGGCTCATTCCATCGCAGTGGGTCACGCGGGCGGTGGGCGGGAACTCCCTGGGGGCGAACCTGTTTGCTTCGATTGCCGGGGCGTTCATGTACTTCGCCACGCTGACCGAAGTGCCCATCGTGCAGGGCCTGATTGGCAGCGGCATGGGCAAGGGCCCGGCCCTGGCCCTGCTCCTCGCGGGCCCGGCGCTGTCGCTGCCGAGCATCCTCGTGATCCGCAGCGTGATGGGGATGCGCAAGACGGTCGTCTTCATCGCGCTGGTGGTGGTCATGGCCACGATCAGCGGCCTGGTGTTTGGTGCGCTGTTCTAGCCCCGCGCGGTGGTGTCAAAGGGGCGGGGGGCAATACCACGGTCAGAAGGGTGTTCCCGCCCCAGCAGTGCGCGGAAGGGAGGTAGAGGGATCATGAAGATCCAGATCCTGGGCACTGGTTGCCCCAAGTGTCACCAGCTCGAGCAGAACGCTCGCCTGGCCGTATCCCAGCTCGGATTGAATGCCGAGGTCGAAAGGGTCTCGGACATCCGCGAGATCATGAAATTCGGCGTGATGATGACGCCGGGTCTGGCGGTTGATGGCCAGGTGAAATCGGCCGGCAAGGTCCTGTCGGTCGAGGATGTCAGGAAGCTGCTGCAGCCATAGGGAGGAATCCGTGCCGGTGAATCAGCAGGGGATCGCTGTGCGCAGGCGGCTTGACCTCACAGGCGCCTGGCGCCCGGAGGCCACGCTGAGAGCAGTCTTCTTCGCGATTGGCGTGGTGGGGCTATGCATCCCGGCATTGGCCGCGGCCCTGCCCGTTCCAGCGGGAACAGAGGCCGGCGAAGTCGTCGTGGCGTACTACTGCCATCAAACCGTCCGCTGTGAAACATGCCTGACCGCCGAGCGTCTGATCGGGGACCTGCTGCGCACCGACTTTGCCGACCGCGTCGAAGCCAAGCGGCTGCTCTGGTTGCCGCTGGACTACGAGCAGCCCGAGAACGTGGCCTACGCCGAGATCTTTGGGCTGAAGGGCGGGCCGGCGTTCGTGCTCGGTCGCTGGCGCGTGGGGCGGCTCGTCGAGTGGCATGAAATCGTGGAGATCTGGGACCTGGCGGACAACGCCACGGGTCTGATTGAACTCACGCGCGACCAGGTGGAGCTGTTTCTACAGGCCGAGAAGTGGCACGCCGCGATGGACTCGATCCGCGCGGCTCAGGCCCCGCGGGCACCCGCGACGGGGGCTGCACCCTCGCCGGGGCCAGGCACCCAAGGGAGCAGGTAGAGAGCCATGAACAAGAAACTCCGGATAAGCATTATCGCAGCCTTGGTGGTCGTCTTCATCGGGGCGATCGTGCTCAGAGAGGGGCAGCGACGCTCTACAGCTCAAGCCGGAACACCAGGCACGAGCGGGGCGGTAGCTGCAGGCGTCACCCAACCGCACGACGCGGGGCCGGCGCCGGGCGCCGGGCAACCGACCAGCGCGCAGCCGCTGCCGCGTCTGGTGGATCTGGGGTCGACGACCTGCGTGCCGTGCAAGATGATGGCGCCCATCCTTGAGGAGCTTGGCCGCGAGTATCAAGGCCGGCTCATCGTCGAGGTCATCGACGTCCGCACGAGCCGCAGCACGGCGGAGCTCTACGGCATCCGCGTGATCCCTACCCAGATCTTCTTCGACGCGACCGGTAAGGAACGCTTTCGTCACGAGGGTTTCATGGACAAGCAGGCCATCCTGGATAAGTGGAAGGAACTGGGGGTGACGTTCTAGCCGTGGGCCGCCAGACAGCGTGGGAGCGATCATGGAACGTGTCTTCGCCGCACTGACCGAGGCGATGCAGGGCTCGGTCATGGTGGCCACGATGGGTGCCTTCGCCTGGGGAATCCTGAGCGTCGTGCTCAGCCCCTGTCACCTCTCGAGCATCCCGCTCATCATCGCCTTCATCGGCGAGACCGGCGGCGGATCGACGCGCCGCGCGTTCGGCTTGGCTACCCTGTTCGCCTTGGGGATCCTGGTGACGATCGCCGCCATCGGGATCGTGACGGCAGCTTTGGGCCGCATGATGGGCGACCTCGGGCCTTACGGGAACTACGCCATCGCGCTCATCTTCCTCGTGCTGGGATTACACTTCCTGGGCTTGATCCCGATGCCCTGGTCCAGCGGCGGTGTGCGGGGCCCGGCCCGCAAGGGACTATTGGCCGCGTTCGTTCTGGGGCTCATCTTCGGCGTGGCGCTCGGACCGTGCACCTTCGCCTTCATGGCGCCCATGCTGGCCGTGGCTTTCAAGGTCGCCGCCACGAACTGGGCCTATTCAGTGGTGCTGCTGCTGCTCTTCGGGCTTGGGCACTGCGCCGTCATCGTGGCGGCCGGAACCTCGGCCGGGGCGGTGCAACGCTACCTGGACTGGAACGAACGCTCGCGCGGTGGCATCTGGCTGCGCCGGGCTTGCGGCGTCTTGGTGCTGCTGGGCGGCGTGTATCTGATCCACACCGCGCGCTGAGGATCGGATGAATGAGATGAATGCGTGGATTCTAGACGATGAGCTGGCGGCCTACGTCCGGGACCGCGGGAGCATCCTCACGGTCGACCTCTTTGACGTGCTGATCGGCTGATGACGGGTGGTCAAGACGCCGTCCGGTCGGATGGCGAAGCCCGAGGACGAAGGCGGCTACGAACGCTCGCGGGCCGGTGACATCACGCTCTATCTCGCGCCCGCGCTGGCCGGCGAGGATGAAATCGAGATCACCATGCCCCACGTGGGGGCATTCGTGATTCGGCGCGCATAGATCGCGCAGCCACGAAGGGTGCCTGCGCGAGTGGAGGCCCGGGGTGGCGACGGAAGCCTGCCTCACCAAGCAGCCCAAGGGGCTCGGGTTCTTCGAGAAATATCTCACCGTCTGGGTGCTGCTCTGTATCGGCGCGGGGATTCTCCTGGGTCACGCGGCGCCCGGTGCGGCGCGGTTCTTGGATGGCCTGGCGATCTACTCCGGCGAAGCTCCGGTCGTCTCGATTCCGATTGCCGTTTGCCTCTTCTTCATGATGTACCCCATCATGGTCAAGATCGACTTTCGCGAGGTGCTGCAGGCGGGTCGCAGCGCGAAGCCGGTCGGTCTGACGTTGTTTATCAACTGGGCGATCAAGCCCTTCACGATGTATGCGATCGCTGTGGTCTTCCTCGGGGTGCTCTTCCGCGGGTTCATCGGCGCTGAGGCGCTCGACCACATCAAGATGCCGCTGGGGATCGACCTGCCGGTGGGCGCCACCTACGGCGCCGGTCGGGTCGTGCTGCACGACGGGGTCAAAGTGCTGGCCGTGCCCCTGTGGCGCAGTTATCTGGCAGGCTGCATCCTGCTCGGCATCGCGCCCTGCACCGCCATGGTGCTCGTGTGGGGTTATCTCGCCAAGGGCAACGACGGCCACACGCTCGTGATGGTGGCGATCAACTCGCTGACGATGCTCGTGCTCTACGGCGTCCTGGGCGGCTTCCTGCTGGGTGTGGGTCGGCTGCCGGTGCCCTGGCAGGCCCTGGTGCTGTCGATCGCGATCTACGTAGCGCTGCCGCTCGTAGCGGGCTACTTCTCGCGGCGGTGGATCGTCCAGGCCCGCGGGGAAGCCTGGTTCCGCGAGAGGTTTCTCCCCGTGTTGACGCCGGTCACCATCATCGCGCTCTTGATCACCCTGGTGCTGCTCTTCTCCTTCAAGGGCGACGTGATCCTGGGCAATCCCCTGACGATCCTGTGGATCGCGATTCCGCTCTTCATCCAGACCAACCTGATCTTCTGGCTCGGCTACGGCTTGGCGCGCTGGATGCGCCTCACCTATCCGGACGCGGCTCCCAGCGCCATGATCGGGGCCTCGAACCACTTCGAGGTCGCCATCGCCACCGCCACCTTGCTCTTTGGTCTCTCCTCGGGCGCGGCGCTCGCCACAGTGGTGGGCGTGCTGATCGAGGTGCCGGTCATGCTGCTGCTCGTGCAAATCTGCCTGCGCACCCAGGGCTGGTTTCCGGCCGAGACGGCGCACCGCTGACCGGACGGCTGGCGGCTAACGAGCCGGTTCCCCGCGGCCGTCCCCGGGCGGGTGGAGGCCGATCGGGCGCAGACTTGAGGCCGGTCCGGTTTCGCCGTAGGATCCCGGGGCTGGATCGTGTTGCCGAAAAAGGAGGCAGATATGTCCGCAGGCATGAACGTCTTGATCGTGATCGCCATTGTCATCGTCGTGATTTTCTTCCTGTCCGGAATCCGCATCGTTCGCCCAACTCACCGCGGGCTCGTCGAGCGTCTGGGGAAGTACAACCGTTTCGCCAGTTCGGGATTTAATTGGATCATCCCGATGATCGACCGGATGTTCCAGGTAAACGTTACCGAGGTGATGGTCGACGCGCAGCCGCAGGAGATCATCACCAACGACAATCTGAACGCACGGGTCGATGCGCAAGTCTACTTCAAGGTCAAGAGCGACGAACAGAGCGTCAAGGCGAGCCAGTACAACGTCAACAACTACCAGTGGCAGATCGTCAATCTGGCCCGCACGACGCTGCGTAACATCATCGGCACGTTGACGCTCAAGTCGGCCAACAGCGAGCGCGGCAAGATCAACGAGGAGCTGCAGAAGACCCTGCGCTCGGAGACAGGGAGCTGGGGCATCGACATCGTCCGCACCGAGCTCAAGGAGATCGACCCGCCCCAGGATGTGCAGGAGACGATGAACAAGGTCGTCAAGGCCGAGAACGAGAAGATCGCGGCAATCGACTTCGCCACCGCCACCGAGACCATGGCCGACGGCGCCCGGCGCGCCGAGATCAAGAAGGCCGACGGCGTCAAGCAGGCCCGCATCCTGGAGGCCGAGGGCGAGGCGCAGGCGATCAAGCTCGTCAACGAGGCCGCGCAGCAGTACTTCGTCGGCAACGCGCAGATCCTGCGGAAGCTGGAGATGGTGGAGAAGGCCCTGTCGCAGAACGCCAAGATCGTCGTGCCCGGTGGGAGCGATCTGGTCAATGTCATCGGCGAGATGGCCGGCGTGCTGCCGCTGCCTCGCCGGGAGCCCAGCGGTGGCGGGGGGCGGTCCTGACAGCGCCCGGAAAGGCGACGACCATGACGAGCAGGGCAGACGCGGTGAGTGAGCCCGCGCGGGCTCGTGTCAGGCCCACCTGGTGGCGGGTCGTGGTCGCGGGTCTCGCCGCGGTCTGGGCCACCGGCGCGGCGAGTGGGGCCGCAGCCGGACGCACGACCACGGTCGTCTACCAGACGCTGTTCAACGGTCAGGAAGCGCCGGAAGAAGGGCACATCCTCCTCGAACACCGCGATGGAGTCGCCCGCATCCGCACCGAGCCGGCGGGCAGGCTGCGGCCCGAGGCCCCCGTGGAGAGCGGACACATCGACTTCGGGGCGCGCCGGACCTGGCAGACCGCCCGCTTGCGGGACGGTTCGCGTTCGACGGTGATGACCGAGTTCGCGTCCTTGCCGGCGCTGGAAGCGACCGCGGACAGCGCGCGGATTCTGGGCCATGCTTGCCGGCGCTGGGAGACCGTGATCCGTTCGAACCAGATCGATGTATGGGCGACAACGGAGGCCGGTGCCCTCGGCACGCCGTCGCTCAACCTGGTGGTCCCGGACGGGCTGGTCTTGCGCGTTGTGCGCAACAACAACTTCGAGCTCGTGGCCACGCGCATCGATTCTGCGCCGGACACCGCCGCTGATCTGCTGCTGCTGACCGACTGGGGTGAGATCGTCGATGCTGCCACGCACCGGGCGCGCCTGGCCGAAAGCTGGATCACGACCATCACCGTGTTCGATCGCGAGCAGATCGCTTTCGGAAACGAGATCCTCAATCCCCTTGGTCAGGACAGCCTCGGCGTCTACCGATTCGCGGGCGGGACGGTGATTCTGCGGCGCGTGGACCTCCCCGACGTGCCGGACGATGCGCTGGTGATGGCGGAAGTGTCCCAATACAGCAACGGCGATGCCTACGATCGCACCGGCTCGATCTTCCTCATTCCTGAATCCACCCCCCGGGCAAATCACCAACCCCTGGACGAGCGGGAGCGCCCGCAGCGGGCCCCCACCTTCCTCGACGCGCTGCGAGAAGGGGTGGACGTCCTTCCCAAGACGCCCGGCCGGGATGGGCGAACCTACCAGGGCATCGTGGTGGATGACGGCTACCAGCCGCCCATCGAGCTCGTCCGCTTCATCACCCCCTTCGGAATCCGCCACTACAACGAGCAGGTCAAGGTGCTCGGGATGACCTGGGCGGATTCTGCCTTGTACAAGCTCGATGTGACCGACTTGCTGCCCGTGCTGCGCGGGCGTGCGTGGATGGGGGCCTACATCGGTAACTACGATCAGGGCGGCCACATGCTCAGCCTCAGGCTCCGCTATCACCCCGGGGATCGGGTGATCAGCGCTCAGCCGCAACGGCGGCACTGGGTGGCGCCCCTGTTCAATACGGTCAATCTCATGGAAATGGCCGGGCAGGAGTACGGTCGCATCTTCGCGCAGGATTCCCTCACCGTGGTCTTCGAGATCCCGGAGGGCGTAACGGACTGTCGCCTACGCTACATCACTACCGGACACGGCGGATGGGGCAACGGCGACGAGTTCAATCCCAAGCTGAACGAGATCCTCATCGACAGTGAGCGGGTGGGGGCGCTGGTGCCCTGGCGCAGTGATTGCGGGACGTACCGGCGGCTGAATCCCTCTGCGGGCAACTTCTGGAACGGGATCTCCTCCTCCGACCTCAGCCGCTCGGGCTGGTGCCCCGGCGCGGCGGTCGACCCGGTCATCATTCCGCTGCCCGCGCTGACAGCCGGCCGGCATGTCCTGCGCGTGGCGATCCCGCTCGGGCCCACCGAAGGTGGCAGTTTCAGCGCCTGGAATGTGTCCGGCGTGTTGCTGGGGCGGTTCTGAGACCCCTGTCCGAAGTGTCCCCGCGGTTGCCTCGCGTCAGTGCCAAGACGACCCCTAAGAGGCGGCTCCCAAAGCGGTTCTGAGAGCTTGCACGTCTCCCAGGGCTCGGCTACCTTCATCTGGTTTGTGGGACTGAGGGCACTCGAGCGGCACCTGGCCGCTGTCCCCCCGGTCGTGTCTTCGGACCCGGTCCAGCCGGCCGCTCGATCGGGTCCCCTCGGTGGAAGCAAGGGGAGGGCTGGCCATGGACAGTTGGATCTACCTTATGCCACTGGCGGGTGTGATCGCGCTCATCTTCGCGGGGATCAAGACCGCCAGGGTCCGGCGCCAGGATGCGGGCAACGAAACGATGCAAGCCATTGCGGGCCACATCCACGAGGGCGCCATGGCCTTCCTCGGCCGGGAGTACCGCGTGCTGGCGATCTTCGTGGTCGTGGTCGCCGTGCTGCTGGCCTTCGGCAACATGGGCTTGCCGAACTCCCATCCCCTGATCGGTCTCTCGTTCGCCATCGGAGCGTGCTGCTCCGCGCTGTCAGGCTACTTCGGCATGCGCGTGGCGACAATGGCCAACGTGCGCACCACCCAAGCTGGTCGCACCAGCTTGAACAAAGCGCTGGGTGTGGCCTTCAGCGGCGGCACGGTCATGGGCATGTGCGTCGTGGGCTTGGGCACGCTCGGCTTGAGCGTGATGTTCCTCATCTACGCCAACGCCTTCTACGTCGGATCGAATGGCTGGAGCATGGCGCGCGTCCTGCAAGTGTTGTCGGGATTCTCGCTGGGCGCCAGCTCGATCGCCCTCTTCGCCCGTGTCGGCGGCGGCATCTACACCAAGGCCGCCGACGTGGGAGCTGACCTCGTGGGCAAGGTCGAGGCGGGCATTCCCGAGGACGATCCGCGCAATCCAGCGGTGATCGCCGACAACGTGGGCGACAACGTGGGCGACGTGGCGGGTATGGGGGCCGACCTGTTCGAGTCCTTCGTCGGTTCGATCGTCGGCTCGATGATCCTCGGCGTGGCGTTCCTGCAGGGCACCACCATGGCGGGCAGCCTGAACGCGGTGCTGCTGCCCCTGCTGCTGGCCGGCGCGGGCATCATCGTCTCGATCCTGGGCACTTTCCTCGTGCGCACCAAGGAGGGGGGCAATCCCCAGGCCGCGCTCAACACCGGCACCTTTGGCGCCGGCATCCTGATGGTGATCGTCTCGTTCTTCGCCATTCGGGGGATGTTGCCGGCCGAGAAGGCCATGGGCGTCTTCTGGGCCACGATCGCCGGGCTGGCCGCCGGCATCGCCATCGGCATGATCACCGAGTACTACACCTCCGAGAGCCGCGGTCCGGCGCGCAGCATCGCCAAGGCGAGCGAAACCGGCCCCGCCACCAACGTGATCGCCGGCCTGGCGCTCGGCATGTTCAGCACCGGGCTGCCGATCGTGGTGCTTTCGGCGGCCATCCTGATCGCCCATGCCGCGGCGGGATTGTACGGCATCGCGATCGCGGCGCTCGGCATGCTCTCGACCACCGGCATCCAGCTCGCGGTCGACGCCTACGGGCCAATCGCCGACAACGCCGGCGGCATCAGCGAGATGGCCGGCCTGGGCCCCGAGGTGCGCGCGCGCACCGACAAGCTCGATGCGGTCGGCAATACCACCGCCGCGATCGGCAAGGGCTTCGCTATCGGCTCGGCCGCCCTGACCGCGCTGGCGCTCTTCGCCGCCTACCGCGAGGCGGTCGGGTTGACCATGGTCAACCTGGTCTCCCCGCGCGTGCTGGTGGGCGTGCTGCTCGGCTCAGCGCTGCCGTTTCTCTTCTCCAGCTTCGCCATGAACGCGGTCGGTCGGACCGCCTTCTCGATGATCGAGGAGGTGCGCCGTCAGTTCCGTGAGATCACCGGCCTGATGGAAGGGAAGGCCAAGGCCGACTTCCGGCGCTGTGTCGACATCTCCACCGCGGCGGCCATCAAGCAGATGGTGTTGCCCGGCCTGTTGGCCGTCCTGGTCCCGGTCGCGATCGGGTTCATCGGCGGGCCGGAGATGCTGGGCGGCCTGCTCGGCGGCGTCACCGCGACGGGCGTGCTGCTGGCGATCTTCATGGCCAACGCGGGCGGCGCCTGGGACAACGCCAAGAAGTACATCGAGGCCGGCAATCTGGGCGGCAAGGGCAGCGCCACGCACAAGGCCGCGGTCGTGGGCGACACGGTTGGCGATCCGTTCAAGGACACGGCCGGCCCCAGCCTCAACATCCTGATCAAGCTGGTGGCGGTCATCAGCCTGGTCATCGCGCCGATCCTGGTCCGGATGCACATTCATTGATCGGCGGGGACTTCACGCCGGGGTCGGCCGGGGCGGCCGGCCCCGGTGCCTCCACGCCCGAACCGTGACCACCGTCAGGGTGACGATGGTAAGCGGCAGCACGAAGGCCAGCATGACGCTGCTGTAGAGCGGCAAAGCGTGGTACCCGGTCGCGTTCAGCACCAGGAAGAGCACGTAGGCGACGTAGTAGGCGAGAAAGAGCGCGCCTTCCCAGCGGGAGATGCGATGGCCGGTGAAGAAGATCGGCAGGCAGGCCACGGCCACCGCGATCATCACCGGCAGATCGAACGAAAGTGCGGATGGCGGCACCGGAAGGCCTCCCCGCTGGGGCAGCGCGGCGGCCCCCAGGACCCCCAGCAGGTTGAACAGGTTGCTGCCCACCACATTGCCTACCGCCAGGTCGCTTTCCCGTCGGAACGCGGCCACCAGCGACGAAGCCACTTCGGGCAACGACGTCCCCACCGCCACGATCGTCAGGCCGATGATGAGCTCGGACAGGCCGTAGGCTCGGGCGATGATGATCGCCCCGTCCACGAGCATCCGCGATCCCAAGATGAGCAGGCCCAGGCCGGCGGCCACCATGACGATCAGCCAGACGAGCGCTGGCGAGGCAGTGGGCGCAGCGACCGGGGGCGCGGCGGCCGGCTCTCCGTCTTGGCGCCAGGCGAACCGGACCAAGAACACGATGTAGGCCACCAAGCCGGCCAGCAGGGCGCAGCCCTCCAGGCGCCCGATCCGCCCGTTCCAGGCCAGCGCGCCCATCAGCAGCGACAGCCCAGCCATCAGCGGGACGTCGCGTCGCACGAGCTGCCGTGCCACCACGAGGGGCGTGATGAGGGCCGACAGGCCGAGGACGAACAGCACATTCAGGATGTTGCTGCCAACAACATTGCCCACCGCCAGATCGGTCTGCCCGCGGACCGCCGATACGACGCTCACCGTGACCTCGGGCGATGACGTGCCGAGCGCGACCACGGTCAAGCCGATGACGAGCGGCGAGATGCCCAAGCGGCGGGCCAGACCGCTCGAGCCGCGGACAAGTCCCTGCGCGCCCGCGGCCAGGCAGCCGAGCCCGGCCAGAATCTGCAACCAAGTCACAGCACCCATCGGCGACCCTCGCCAGGTTAGTGCGCAGTGTTGCCTGCCATCATGCCACCACGCGCTCCGGATGCGCAAACGCGGTGAATCCGTTCGCCCGCGCGAAACCGATCAGCGTCAGCCCCATGGCGCGTGACCGCAGGATGGCCTGATGCGTCGGGGCGCCGCGGGCCACGATGGCCGGGATCCCGCAACGCTTCACCTTGTGCAGGATCTCGACCGACACGCGTCCCGAGCTCACGAGCAGCGCCTGGGACAGGTCTTGTTCTTCGAGCAGCGCGCGGCCAATGACTTTGTCCACGGCGTTGTGGCGACCGATGTCGTCGATCGCCGTCTCGGGTAGTGCGCCCTGAACGCTCAAGGCGGCTGTGTGGAGGGCGCGGGTCTCCCGGTAGGCTGCTGAGGCCTGCTGCAGCCAGACGGCCAACGCGGTGACTTGTGCGGCCGTGACCTGCAGGTTCGACGCGATCGGCAGGCGGGTCGCCGACTCCGCCAGGTCGGCGTAGACGACGCCCTTGCCGCAGCCGGGCGTGAAGATGCGCCGGCCGAGTAGCGCGGGGTCGGGCCTGGCCGCAAGCTCGACCTGCGCCACCCAGCGGGTCGTGTCGATGTCACAGCGGAGAACATCGCCGGCTCTGGCGATGAACCCCGAGGCGTGCAGGAAGCCATGGACGAGCTCGCGCAGGCATGTGGGTGAGCACTGCATCGTGGCGATCTCGAGGTCACCGGCCATGATGGTGAAAGGCACCTCGGTCGCGATCGCCTGGCGCTCGCCCGCGGCGGCGCCGCCGCGGAAGACGGTGACGTCGACCTCGACGGACAGCCCCAGGTCACCGGCCCCCGGGCCGTAAGCGGACTCAGATGACATCGATACAGCCTCCCTTGCGCCGAACTGGCCCAGGCCGGTGGGTCCCCGCGGCCACGGTGCGCCCTCCCGAGCGTCCGCCGAGCGGCCCCCCAGCCCCAGGGGCTCCGGATACCGAGCCCCGTCCGATGGCGGCGTTGGGACAACCCGCCCCCGCGGATGGCTGCCTTCAGCCTCTCGGAGCGTAATCGAGGCGCATCCGATTTCCTAGTCGTCCTCGAAGCCAATCCGCGCCCCCAGAGCGCCGATATAGAGAGGACCGGTGCCGCGGTGGATGGTCCGGACGATGGGGTGTGTGCATGAACCAAGCGCTCCTCGACAAGATCCTTGCCTGTCCCAGCCTGCCCACGCTGCCGGCTGCGGCGTTGGAGGTCATCGACCTGTGTCGGCGCGACGACGTCCACATGGACAAGCTCGCCCGCACGATCTGCAAGGACCCGGCCCTGGCGCTCAAGGTCTTGAAGACGGTCAACAGCGCGCAGTACGCGCTGCGCAACAAGGTGACGACCGTCAGCCACGCCCTGGTCCTGCTGGGCATCAACACCGTCAAGAGCCTGGCGCTCGGATTCACGCTGGTCGGTTCGCTGCGGGACGTCAAAGGCACGAGCTACGATCCGTCGCCCATCTGGCGGCGCAGCCTGTTGGCCGCCTTTGCCGCCCGTTCGACCTCGCTGCGCGTGGGGGGCGCTGATCACGAGGAAGCCTTCCTGGCCGGCCTGCTTCAGGATCTGGGGGTGCTGGCCCTGCTCCAGGTGTTGGGCAGCCCCTACGTCGAGCTGCTGCGCGTGTCCGGCGAGAGCAGCGGCAAGCTGGCTGACCTGGAGCGCAAACACCTGAAGCTGGACCACACCGAGGTCGGCGAGGCGCTCGCGCGCAGGTGGGGTCTGCCCGACCAGCTCCTCATGCCCATCCGCTACCACGAGAGTCCCGACGAGGCGCCGGGCACCGGCCGCCAGACGGCCCGCATCGTTGCTCTGGGCAACAAGGCCGCCCTGCCCTTCCTGAGCCAGGACACCAAAGCCCCGCTCGATGATTTCCTGTCGGCCGCCACGCTCTGGTTCAACATGAACGAGGAGTCGGCCACGCAGATCCTCAAGTCCGCCGGGGCGGCCGGGCCCCAGATGGCCGAGCTGTTCAATCTGCCCACGGGGAAGACAGAGGATGTGGGGGCCATTCTGGCGCAGGCGCAGGAGTTGATGCGTAACCTCAGGAAGAACGACGGGGAGCAGGCGGCCTGATCTTGCCCAACGCTTCGGCCAGCCGCGCATATTGCTCGCGATCGTTGTAGAGCTGAGCCGAAATCCGCAGGAGGCGCAGGGGCGGGTCGGGCCACGGAATGACCGGCACCCGAATCCGGTAGTGTTCGGCCAGCTCACGCTCCAGCGGATCCTGGTAGGGCGCCGCTTCCAGCGGCGCCGTCCGTCGCCCGGCCTCCAGGATCAAGGCGGCCATCGAGCCCAGCATGTCCGCGGGACACGGCGGCTCGAGCTTCCCGGCCTCGGCCAGCAACGCGCGCGCCTCGGTCGCCAGCGCGTGGTTGCGGGCCAGCACCGCTTCCCATCCGCCGGGCAAGAGCGTCCCGATGAACCGGATGGCGTGCGGGACGCAGAGCAGCGCCGACGGGTCGTCGGTGCCCAACCAATCGAACTCGAGCTGGAACCGCGAGCGTTCGCGGCGCGGGGAGTTGGCGCCGTGACTGATTGTGAGCGGGCGAATACGGTCCTGCCGCTCCGGGCGCACGTAGAGGAATGCCGCGCCTTTCGGGGCGCAGACCCACTTGTGCAAGTTGCCGGTATAATACATGCATCCCAGCGCTTCCACAGACAGCGCCAGCATCCCCGGGCCATGCGCGCCATCGATCAGCGTGTCGACCCCCCGCTCGGCACAGGCCCGAATGATCGGCTCGATCGGCAGGATGAGCGCGGTCGGGCTGGTGACGTGATCGATGAGCAGCAGCCGCGTCCGCGCCGAGACACGCGCCAGCACCGCCTCCACGATCGCCGCGGGCCCCGCCACGGGGAAGGGGATGTGGGCTGCGATCACGCGGGCCCCCGACCGCGCGGCGGCGAAGTCGAGCGCGTTGCGGCAGGCGTTGTACTCGTGGTTGGTCGTGAGGATCTCGTCACCCGGCGAAAACGCGAGCGACCGCAGAACCGTGCTGACCGCGGTGGTTGCATTGGGCAGGAAAACGATGTCGTTCGCCGGCGCACCGACGAACTCCGCCAGCAGGCGGCGCGCATCATCCCAGAGCGGTTCCAACTCGGTGATGAAGAAGCCCACGGGGTCGCGCTCGAGCCTGGAGCGCAGCTCGTTCTGAACGGCCAGTACGGCCCGCGGGCAAGCGCCGAACGATCCGTGGTTGAGATGGAGCCACGCGGGATCGAGGTCCCAATGGCGGGCGAGATTTGCGGCGCCCCCTGCACGCGTGTCTTGGTGAGGCTGCCCGGTCATGCGCTCTTGGTCATCCGTTGACCGCCGGTTCGGAGAATTGGTGCTGGGCCCCGCCGAGACCAGAAACCGCGCAATGCACGGAGTAGGAGATGTGAGGGTTCACCTCCGTGCCATGCGGGCTCACCGCCTCGGCAGGGCCCATGCTCAACGCAGTACAACCAGGCGTGCCGTTCGCAGCTCGGTCGAATGGCCGCCGGTGAGCTTGGCGAAGTAGACGCCGCCGCCGACCTGGCGGCCGCCTGCATCCCGTCCGTCCCATTCCCAGATCGTCAGGCCATTGCCGGCCGGACCGCGGCCCAGCTCGCGCACGAAGCGGCCGGTGGCATCGTATACCGCGACGGAGGCATCCGCGATGCGCGGACCCTGGTAGCGCAGCCGGGTTCGCCCGCCCACCGGGTTGGGGAAGGCGTCGAAGGTATCGACCGCGAATTCGGCCGCCGCCACGTCAGCCGCGGAGGTATTGCGGAAGATGTAGTTGCCGATGTTGGAGTCCCAGTTGGTGACGCCCAGATCGAGGTCCACCGAGTAGGTGAAGCGAATCACCACGTTGCCGCTGCCAGCCGGCGCGGGCTGGGATAGCGATACCCACCCGTTCGCCAAGTGGAACGTGTACGCGCTCGGGGAGAGCGGCACGCCATCCACGAGGACAACGTCGATCGACCGCACCGGGCTGTGGCCGATGGGGAAGAGCGTCCGCGTGCCGTCGCCGCTGGCGGTCGTGACCCCGTACGGGTTCAGCCCATCGTTGTCGACATCACCCCAGAACATGTTCTCGATGACGCTGCTCGTCGAGCTCTGCCAGGCATAGGTCGCGCCCAGCGTGCCGCCGAGGTTCTCGTAGATGCGCACGCGGCCCCACCAACGTCCCGTGGCGAGCTCGGGGTCACCGTCCAGGTCAAGGTCCACCCAGGAGACATGCGAGCCGTACCCGCCATCGCTCGTCTGCCAGGCCGGTGTCGTGCCCAGCACGCCCGCGTTGTTGGCGTAGACCTTGAAGCGCCCGGGACCGCCGAGCTGATTGTTGTCCGCCACCGCCAGCTCGGGGAACCCATCGCCGTTCCAGTCGCCGAAGGCGGTCGTGTTGCCGTACCCGGGCAGATCGGTGCTCTCCCAGGTCGCCGTCGTGGCGATGGTGCCGCCCGTGGTCTGATCGTTGCGGTACACGCGCATGGGTGCCGAGGTGCCGCAGAAGGCCACGTCGAGATCGCCATCCTCATCGACATCGCCCCAGAAGACATCGAGCGCATAGGTGACTTCGGTCGACTGCCAGGACGGCAGACTCTCGAGCACGCCGCCGACGTTGAAGAAGATGCGTTGGCGTTCAGGGTGGTCGTAGTAATCATCGCCGCCTGCGCACGCCAGATCGAGATCGCCGTCGCCGTCAGCGTCCCCCAGCGCGAGCGAGAAGCAGTAGAAGGTCTCGCCCGACACCCAGTCCGGCGTGCTGCTGAAGGCTCCTTGACCGTTGTTCAGATACACCTTCGCTCGGCCCGGTTCGCTGAAGCCGGCGGGGCCGATGTAGACGGCCACGGCCGCATCGGGCAGTCCGTCGCCGTTGATGTCGCCGATGTCCAGGTGACCGTGGTAATCGATGTCGCTGGCGCTCCAGGTCGGGTTGGCGGGGAAGGTGCCGTCGCCGTTGTTGTGGTAGATGACCAGCGACTGGCGGGCCATGTCGTTGCCGTTGGCGACTACCATGTCGAGCCAGCCGTCCCCGTCGACGTCGGCCCAGGCGCCGCCGGTGGCGACGTGGCCGTTGGGAGCCGAGGTGTAGATGGGTGCGGGATCGAGCGGGATCACGGCCGCTGCAGACCCGGCCAGCAAGGCCAAGCAACTCCCGACCAGGACGCAATGAGCCTGCCGGCCAGTCTTGGCGGCGAAATGTTTACGCATGACCCTTCCCCCTGCTGCAGAGCCCGCCCCGCCCGTGTGGGGGGGCGCGGAGACGCTACTTCCCATGGATTCTAGCACTTTCCCACCCATCCGGCTGCCACCGAAAAGTGCCTGGACTCGCCCCGGCGGAGCCGTGGACGGGCCTTGGGCGGGCCTTGGGCAACCTTCTTCCAGCCAGGTTCGTCTTGTGGGTAGCAGCGGCGATAAACGTCGCTAATCCGGGGGAGGAAAAGGACATGAGAAGCAAGCTTGCGTTGGGACTGCTCGTCCTGGCCATGGTGGCGACCGCCGCAACGCCGGTGAGGGCTCAAGATAGCTGGCTCCACATTCGGGTGGTGGAGCGCGACGGGGACGGGGAACAGGTCAACATCAATGTGCCCCTGAAGCTGATCGAGTCGCTCCTGCCGCTCATTGAGAGCGATGACGAAGGCGGGGACGTCCACCTGTCCCGCGGACGTATCCGGTTTGGATGCAATGAGTTAGACGACATGGACTTCCGGGCTCTGCTCACGGCCATCCGCGACGCGGAGGATGGCGAGTACGTCACCGTCAAGGGCCGCCACGAGAACGTCCGAGTGGCCAAGGAGAAGGGCGACCTGATCATCAACGCCGACGACGAGGGCGAGCGCGTTCGGGTGAAGATGAAGATGAAGATCGTCGAGGCGATGCTCAAGGCCGACCAGGATGAGCTAGATCTGCTCGCCATGGTGCAGGCCCTTGGGGAGCATGGCGAGGGAGAGCTCGTGACCGTCGACAGCGACGAGGAGACGGTCCGGATCTGGATCGACAAGAAGAGCTCGGAGTAGCGGCCCGAGGCCCCCACCAACGCGGGGGACCCCGGCGGAGCGGGAGGTGCGGTCATGGCAGCTAGCAACAAGGGCTTCTGGACGGTCTTCCTGGGGTGCCTGGCGGTGCTGACCGCCTTCGGGGCCGCAGCGGCCTGGTCGGTGCATTCCGCCGGGATGTTCGAATTGGACGTCCACGTCAAGGGGCCCGGGGGCGTCGATATCTCCGGCATCCGGGTGCCCGCAGTGCTGGGACACCTGGCGCTGGCCTTCGTGCCCACGAGCGTTTTCGACTTCTGCGACGACGAGGACTTCCTCCGCCATGGACCGCTCATCCAGGAGGCCTGCCGGCAGCTCGCGGACGCCCCCGACTTCGTGCTGGTCGAGGTCGTCTCGGCCGAGGAGCACGTGTTGATCCGCAAGAAGGGCCACGCGCTCGTTGTGGACGTGGAATCGGAGGATGAGGACGTGCACGTGGCGGTGCCGCTCGGGATCGCACGAGCCTTCGCGCGGAAGGTCGAACGAGCTAGCGGTACATGCTCTTGATGCGGCCCCAGCTCGAGTTGTGGGTCGGGGTGTAGATCTCGCACGGGTTCGGATCGCAGCTGCCAACCTCGGGATGCCAGAAGCCCTGGGCCGCCAGGCAGTCGTCTTCCAGCATGACCTCGCATGCATGAGGCGCCGTCGAAAAATCGAAGCAGCACACCGCCTCGCAGGGATTCGGCTCGCAGAACGTGTCCGGACCCATGAACGTGCCGCCCACCAACGTGCATTCCTCCTCAAACATTAATGAGCAAACACCGATCAGGCAGCACGCGCCGGGGTGCGGGCAGGGATCAATCGGACAGCAGCTGACGCCCTCACCCATCCAGACGCCGCCTACCTGAAGGCAGATGCTCTCTATCAGCATCCGGCAATACGGCATGGAACTGAAGCAGCAGGCCCACGGCTGAGGCGGCGAGGGGAAGGTGGGCGTGATCCCGGGCAGGTTGACCCCCATGGCGCCGCGTTGATCCGGACCCACGTAGAACTCGGTGGGCGGGATCGTGCAGTTGCAGAAGCCGCAGAAGCCGTTCGAGGGGTCGACGTCGAGCGGTATGACGGTCGCGCCGTGTGGGTAGCCGTAGGCGTAGCCGCGGAACCAGTAGACCGGGACGTAGTTTCCATTCCACGGGTCGCCGGTCGTGACGAACGCGGTGCCCTCGTTGGGCCCCGGCCAACTCGGGGTGGGAATCTCTAGCCCGCCGACGGGGAAGCAGGCGCCGCTGGCGTGGAAGGCAAAGGGCTCGGGATCGAACGGGCCGAAGCCGAACTCGGTGCCGCACCAGATCTTGGTTCCCGAATTCCAGGCTGCCAGCACCCACCAGACATCCATCCCGCCGGAGAGCTGGTTCACGACCTGGCTCAGATCGTGGATCGCGTGGCTGGCGTACTCTGTGCACGGGTCCGAGACGAAGACGTACTCGGGGACGTGGTGCGCGATCAGCACGCCGTCCCACAAGTCGGCCGGATCCGCCCAAGCTCCAACCGCCAAGCCCAACACCGCCAGAACAACCATCACGCTTCGCATGGGGTCGGTCCTCCCACGGGCGCTCGGAACCTTCGCATCCTCATGATAGCGCATTCCGTTCCTCGGGAGTAGGGTCATGAGGTCCGGATGGGGAGAGCCGGTGTGGGCCCCCCTAGAGCAGGAGCCCGCCCGCTGTCGGCCGGCGTGCTTCAGGAGGTGAGCAACATGTCTGATCCGATCAATCCTGCCGCGAGCGCACCCGTCGGCCCTGCAAGCGGTTCCGCCCTCGATGCCGAAGGCTTCCGTCGCTATGGCCACGACGTCATCGACTGGGTGGCCGACTACCTGCGGGACGTCTCGCGCTACCCCGTACTGCCGCCGGTCGCGCCTGGGGACATTCGCCGCCGGTTGCCGGCCGTCGCGCCCGAGCACGGTGAGCCGATGGAGGCCATCCTGCGCGACTACCAGGAGATCATCCTCCCCGGCGTGACCCACTGGAATCATCCCCGTTTCTTCGCCTACTTCCCGGCCAACAACAGCGGCCCCTCGATCCTGGGCGAGATCCTCTCGGCCGCCCTGGGCGTCAACGGCATGGTCTGGCAGAGCTGCCCCGCCGCGACGGAGCTCGAAGAGGTCGTGATGGACTGGCTGCGGCAGCTTCTCGATCTGCCCGCGCCCTTCCGCGGGGTGATTCAGGACACCGCCTCGACCGCGACGCTCTGCGCCCTCCTGTGCGCGCGGGAGCGGGCCACGGGGTTCGACGGCAATCGCGCGGGGTGCTTCGGTCGCGGTGCGCCGCTGCGCGTCTATGCGTCGACCGAGGCTCACTCGTCGGTCGAAAAGGGCGTGCGGATCGCCGGCTTCGGGTCCGAAAACCTCGTCTCGGTCAGCACCGATGCGAGCCTGGCGATGGACCCGGGCGACCTCGAAGCGCGGATCCAGGGTGATCTGGCGCAGGGCCGGCGGCCTTGCTGCGTGATCGCCACCGTCGGCACGACCTCCTCCACGGCGCTCGATCCGTTGGGCCCGATCGCCGAGATCGCCGCGCGCCACGGCCTGTGGATGCACGTCGACGCCGCCCTGGCGGGCAGCGCGGCGCTGCTGCCCGAGAAGCGGCACATCCTCGCCGGGGTCGAGCGGGTCGATTCCTTCAGCTTCAATCCCCACAAATGGCTCTTCACCAACTTCGACTGCTCGGCCTTCTTCTGCCGCCACCCCGAGACGCTCATCCGCACCTTCGCCATCAACCCGGAGTACCTGAAGACCGCCGTTGATGAGCAGGTGACGAATTACCGCGACTGGGGCATCGCCCTGGGCCGGCGGTTCCGGGCGCTGAAGCTCTGGTTCGTGCTGCGGCAGTTCGGCGCCGAGGGGCTGCGCGCCAGGGTGCGCGAGCACCTCGCGTTGGCGCAGGAGTTCAGGGCCTGGGTCGAGTCGCGGCCCGAGTTCGAGCTGCTGGCGCCCGTGCCGCTCAACACGGTGTGCTTCCGATACAACCCCGGCGGTCTGGGGGACGAGGAGCTCGAACGGCGCAATACGCGGCTCCTGGCGGCGATCAACGCTTCCGGGCGCATCTTCATGACCCACACCAAGCTGCGGGGGCGTTACTGCCTGCGGGTGAGCATTGGGCAGACCCAAACCCACCGCGCGGACATCCAGGAGGCCCAGGAGACGATCTTGACGGCGCTCGCGTCCCTGGGCCCGGGACTTTGACTTGCGCCCCGGAAGTTATTAGTCTAGTATAAAGATAGACAAAAGTCTTCCCGGGTACCCGCGTGAGGGTGCTTGGGAAGGTCTCTGCGGTGGGATCGATGGGGGTGCCTATCATGCGGGTGACGACCAAGGGACGCTACGGCCTGCGGGCGATGATCGAGCTGGCCAAGCACGACCAGGGAGAACCGGTGCTCATGAGCGACGTGGCCGAGGAGATGGGCGTTTCCCGCAAGTACCTGCATGCCGTGCTGACCGCGCTCAAGTCGGCCGGCCTCGTGCGCAGCGTCCGCGGCAGCGGCGGGGGCTACTGCCTCGCTCGCGACCCACGCAAGATCAACGTGGCCGAGATCCTCTGCACCCTCGAGCGCTGTCACTCCCTGGTCGATTGCGTCGAGAACGCCAATGCCTGTACGCGCTGCTCTACCTGTGTCGCCCACAATCTGTGGACCGGGCTAGGTCAGGCCATCCAGCGCTACCTGGCAGGCATCAGCCTGTACGATCTGGCCAACGGCAAGGCCAGTCTGGGCGTGGGGCGCGCGCCGGCCAAGCGATCGTTGCAGTGCGCCAGGGTCTGAGTTCCGTGTCCGCTCCGGGCGACATCCAGGGGAAGCGCGCGCGCGTCGTGAGCACGCTGCGCGACGCCGGCAGCGCGCTCGTGGCCTTCTCCGGCGGCACCGACAGCACCCTGCTCCTCGCTCTGGCCCAGGAGGCGGTCGGGGATCGGGTCCTCGCGGTGACGGCCCGCTCGGCGTTCATCCCGCGCCGCGAGCGCGCCGAGGCGGCCGCTCTGGCGGCCCGGCTCGGCGTTCGGCACCGCTTCCTCGACATCAACCCGCTGGCGGACGATGAGCTGCGGGCCAATCCCCCCGAGCGTTGCTATCTGTGCAAGCGGATGCTGCTGACGGCGCTGCTCGAGATCGCGCGCGACGAAGGTCTGGCGGTGGTCTTGGATGGCGGCAACGTCGACGACGGTGCCGACTACCGTCCGGGCCGCCGCGCGGTCGCGGAGCTGGGCGTGCGCTCGCCGTTCGTGGAAGCCGGTCTGACCAAGGACGAGATCCGGCAACTCAGCCGGGAGATGGGCCTGCCCACCTGGGACAAGCCCGCCATGGCGTGCCTGTCATCGCGAATTCCCTACGGTGAAGAGCTCACGCTCGAGCGCTTGGCGCGCGTCGATGAGGCCGAAGAGCTGCTGCGCGGGGCTGGATTCCGGCAGGTGCGCGTGCGCGACCACGGCGCCGTCGCACGCATCGAGGTGGCCGAGGAGGATCTGCCCGCGCTGATGGCGCCCGCGATGCGCGCGCGCGTCACGGCTGGGCTGCGGGCCCTGGGGTACGCCTACGTTGCGCTCGATCTCGAAGGCTATCGCACCGGGGCGCTGAATCGATCCCTGGAGTAGCCGCCGCTACAGCCGCGAGGTCAGCTCCATCCGCACGCCCGTGAACGGCGACTCATAGATGCAAATCCCGCTCGAGCAGACGATCCCGCCGCGCTCCTGGCCGATCTTGAGCTTCAAGTCGTGATTGTGGCCGAAGCCCCAGGTGAACTGCGCGTTGATCCACTGGTCGTCGCCGGCATATTCGTCGATCTTCTCGGTGGCCTTGATGAGCGAGAGCGTGGCCGAGCGCGAGGCGCCCAGCGAGATCGACAGGTCGGCCATGAACTCCGTGTACTCCTGGGATTCCGTCCCGCGGTAGTGATTGGTCCAGGAGAAGATCGTGCTGTGGAGGCTGACGGAGGTCTGCTCGGTCAGGTAGTAGGAGACGTCGAGCACCGGCCCGGCGTGCTCGCGCAAAACGTGGCTCTCGATCTCCTCTTCCTTGATCCACTCGCCGCCCAGCTTCAGCGAGCCCTTGCCCCACCAGTCCTTGCGGAGGCTGCCCAGCGTGTCGGAGCGTTTGCTGGGCTCATCGCGCCCCTCGGCGTAGGAGCCGCCGCCCTCGATCGTGAGATCGTCGCGGGGGCTGGCGGTCAGCGTGATTGCGCCGCCACGCTCGTCGATGGCGCTGTTGAGCGGCTGGCCGGCCTGGTTGACGGGAGGCGGTGTCGCGTAGTCCACATCGTAGCGCCGGTAGTCCTTGCCCTCCAAGATCACCGTGTAACCCGGCACGCCCATGTTGACCGAGCCGTACCAGGCCCGCCCATCTTCGGCCGAGGTCCACGTCCAGCCGCCCTGCGGGGCGTCCGCGGCGCGCGGCATGCGCTTGGCGCCCTCGAGATAGACCTCGAGCGGTCCGTGGAGCCAGTTCACGCGACCCCCGGCGCACTCCTCGATCGCCGGCTGGCCGAGCTTCTCGAGATCCTCGTCGGTCGCGTTGTTGCGCGCGTCCTGCCGCAGGTAGGCGCCGCCCAGGAACAGCCCCGGCAGCGCCTCGACCTCGGCGTCGGCGCCGGCGAGCGTGTGGGTGCGGTTGCTGCTGCGGTCACTGCGCGGTCGGCCGAAGACCGCCTGGCCGCGCAGCTTCTTCCAGCTAGCCGAGCCGTAGAGGCCGTCGATGTCCCGATCCACCCGCACGTCAGTGTCTTCCATGGCGCGCAGCACCAGCCCGCGACCGAAGCTGGCGTAGTAGGTCCCGGCCCGCAGGCCGAGGATGTCGTCGTGGTACTCGGCATAGCGGCGGACGAGCTTGGTCTCGCGCTCCGGGTCCCACCACTTTTCTTCATCCATCTCGAGACGGGCGCCCACGTTCCACTTCCCGCCCATGTAGAGCAGATCGAACTGGTTCAAGTACGCCGCGGCGCGCAGTGAGTCCTCCACCCAGACCTCGAAGCGATTACAGGCCGAGAGGCTGCCCGACTGCGCGCGGGCGCCCGGTGCGAGCGCCAAGCCCGCGCCGATCAGCCCGCCGGCGAGGGCGCCGATGACCGCGATGGAAGAGAGGATCTTGTTCATGCTTCTCCCAACGTCCTTATTGCTTCGGTGGCGGTCCATCATTGAGGGGCACCATGGCACCCTGGAGGACCTCGCGCGTGATGGGGTCCTGCAGGATGGCTACCATGTACAGGTGCTCGGCTTCCCAGGACGGTTCGATCGCCATTGCGATGGGATCGAGCCCAACGGTCGTCCCGGCCTGCACGGCGGCGATGCTCACGGTTTGAGCCGCGCGCGCCGCACCGCTCACGGCTGCTGGTGGGAAGGGCCCAGGGAACCCCGTTCCGATGCCGTGCCGTGCGTATTCCATGAGCACCACGGTCAGCTCCAGGTCAGCCAAGCTGGCGCCGGTCGCCGCCTCGACGGACGCGGTGACAACCACCTCCGCAGGGGTGGTGACGTCGCTGAGATGAATGAGGGCTGGACTCCTCGAAGCGGCACGGGCATCGAATCGCGTGCGGTAGGTGTTGTAGGCGACCTCGAGGGATGTCGCCCCGACGATGCTTTCGCCTCCGTCGATAATGGCCTGGGGCAGCGTGGACGTGACGGCCCCGAAGTAGGTGACCATGCGGGCGTCGGCTTCCGGCGTGCCCAGCTCGGGCCGCCCCATGGAGCCGCTCTCCGGGTGCCAATGAACGAGCGCCATGCGGGTGGCGCCTTCTTCCCAGAACAGGCTGTCGAGCCCTCCCTCGGCCTTGGGGCAATTGGGGCAGATGACTGAAGTGAAGAGCTCCGCCACAACCACCCGGTCGAAACCGGGCGGGACGGCGTCGGTCGAGTAGTGAATGAGGGCTGTATCCACCACCGTCGGATCCACGGCCGAGCTGAACAGGATGTTGGCGGTACCGGAGCCCTCGCTCAGCGCGAAGATCTCGATTTCGACACCCTCATCGAGCTCGTCGACCTCGACCGTGTGCGTATCCCCATAACAGATGGCGCCTGTGCAAACGATCACGTTCCAGCCCTGCGGCACACCCGTGGAACGGGTGTCCACGAAGATCGGGCTGGGGATGGTGCCTGTTTGGGTCAGGCGATAGTGATAGGAGACGAGCTGCTGCAGCGGCGCCACCACCGTCGTCTCCTGCGGCGCCACCGTGAACGCCACCTCGCCCGCCCGCACGCCGATCGTGATCTCCTGCGGCGCGCTGATTGTCTGCGGCGAGGAGACGAGCACGCGCACCGAGCCGATCCCGGGCCCAGCGGTCGTGACCTTGACGCCGACGCCGTCGGTCTGCTCGCCGGCCGCCACGGCCACTGTGTCGGGTGAGGCCAGCGGCGCGCCTTCGGCCGTGGCGAGTGCGGCGGTCCACCCCGGCGGCAGGCCCGGCTGGCTCGCGGGGAGCTCCACCACGATCTCGAGATCCTCGCTGCCGGTGTTGTGCAAGATGAGCGGGGCAAAGGCCACCTGGCCCGGCTGCACAGCGATCGGTTTCTCCGGCCCGGCGGCCGTGAAGGAATAGCCGCCGTACTGGAAGTGGAATCGCAGCGTCTCCATGAGCCCGGTCTCGATGAGCGAGTGCGCCGTCACGCCCACCTGGCCCTTGCCCGCGGACCCAGCCGTGGTGACGCGCACACTGAGCGAGTCGGCAACCTCGCCGGGCCCCAGGGCGAGCGTCATCGGCGCGGGGTGCGCCACGGTGCCCTGCAGTTCCGCCACCCACCCCGCGGGGAGGTCGAGCAGCGCCGCGGGCAGATCGATCGCCAACGAATCGCGCTGCGTGCCGGTGTTCTCGATCACAAAGGGCATCGTGAACGAGCGCGGGGCCTGCTCGCCCGTGAAGGTTGTGTCGGGGGCGGTGAGCGTGAAGGCGCGGAAACTCAGCGACGCCATGGCTGCCTGACGCACCGCGCCGAGCGTCTCGGGCTGGAGGAAGGCGACGACGTGGAGCTGATCGCGGTCATAGGCGTCGGGGATCGGCAGCGTCACCTGCTTGTGCTGCTGGCTGCCGGCCTGGACCTGCACCGTCGTCACCTCGGCCCGGCGAGCGACGTAGCTGAAGCGCTGCGGGGCACCGGGCGCGTCGGGTCGCGCCACATGATGCTCGACCAGCACGACCCACAGCTTCAGTCCTTCGGGCGTGGCCTGGGCATCGGATTCGATGCCGACGTCCACCGCGACGGCCTCTGCGCCGATATCGAGGTCAATGGACAATTCGAGGTGACTGCCCACCTCGCGCTCGTGCTCGTAGCTGTTGCGATACTCATCGTAGGGGACCGTCGCGGCGCCGATCAGCATGTCGATGCCGCCGAAGATGCAGGTGGGAAACTCAGCCGCGCTCAGCGTGTCCAGTTTGGCCTTGTAGGCGCTCCAGCGCTCATCGGTGACGGCGAGCCCGAAGGGATCGTTCTGCTGCGTCGGGTGCCAGTGGATGACCGCGAGCTTGTCCGGCCCCTGCTCATCGAAGAGCCGGTCCAGGGCCTCCTCGGCCTTGGGGCAGTTACCGCACCAGGTGGCGGTGAACAGCTCGGCCAAAACGACGCGCTCGTATCCCTCGACCTCGCCGCCGGGCTGGCCGAATTCCTCGGCGCAGCTCACCACCAGAAGCGCCGCGGCCAAAGCCACGAAAAGCAGACGCTTCACGCCGCTCCTCCTTGTCATCGTGTTCGTGTCTGAACGCACCGCCTGGCCTAGGACTGGCTGGGCTTGAGCAGCTTGAGGATCTCCGCCTCGTACGCCTTCTCGTCGCCCGGGCGGTACCCGATGTGGCTGTACACGATCTGGCCCGACGTATCGATGATGAACGAGTGGGGCACCGGGTTGACGTTGTAGAGACGCTTCACGTTGTTGGCAGTGTCGAGCAGGATGGGGAAGGTGAACCGCCGACCCTGGATCCAGGGGCGCACCTTGGAGACGGTCTTGCTGCAGTCGATCGAAACGCCCAGCACGGTGAGGCCCTGTTCCTTGTACTGGTCGTACATCCGCTGGAACTGCTTCATCTCGTCAGGGCAGTTCTTGCACCAGGTGGACCAGAAGGCGACCACCACCGGGCCGTTCTTGTAGACCTCCGAGAGCTTGACGTCCTTGTTCTCAAGGTCCTTCAGGGTAAATTCGGGAGCGGCATTGTCGGCGGCCAGAGCCGGGGCGAACAAGCCGAAGACCAGCGCGAGGGCCCACAGGGGCGCGAGGGCTGCGATACGCATGCATTCCTCCGATTGCGACTTCTGGAATGGGATGTCTCACCGCACACAGTGAGATAAACAGCGTAGTCACCGGAGGTTCCGATGTCAACCCGCCGCTGCGCCAGGAGGCAGCCGCAGCCGGGTTGTCATGCCCGCCCCCAGCCTCTATGATGATGCCTCCGGGGAGTCTGCCAGGCCGGTCCCGGCGGCGTGGGTGCTGAGGATGCTGCCGGGAAAAGGGAACCCGATGACATGGTCGGGGGAACACTGCCGGCGACTGAGCCCCTAAATGCCAACAGAAATGGAGGATGCGGATGCCAGGGATGCTCCGGAAAGGCAAGGCGACCGGCGCCAGCGAGTACAAGGCCCTGCCGCCCAAGAAGCGGGCCCTGAAGGCGCGCCTGTGCCGCGAGGCGGTCCGCCCCCTGGCGCTCTCGCCCCGGACGACCGTCGCCGACCTGGTCGAGGCGATGGCGGGCATGTCGATCCAGGCCCGCAACATCGGCCTGTGTGCCGAGGTCCTCAAGGGCATGTATGCCGATCGCAAGCGCCCCACCGTGCTCCTGGGGCTGGCGGGCCCGCTCGTTGCGGCCGGGCTGCGCAAGGTGATCCGCGACCTGATCGCCGCCGGCGGCGTGGACGTCGTCGTCTCGACCGGCGCGATCCTCTACCAAGACCTCTACCAGGCGCGGGGCTTCAAGCATTTCAAGGGTGAGCCCGACGCGGATGATGCCGTATTGCGCGACCTGCACCTCGACCGCATCTACGACACCTACGTCGACGAGGACCTCTTCTGGAGCACTGACCAGTGGATCGGCCGGTTGGCTGACAAGCTGCCGCCGGGCAACTACTCGAGCCGCCAGTTCCTCGACTACCTGGGCGACCAGGTGAAGGACCCGGAGTCGATCGTGGGCACCTGCCGCCGCAGGGGCATCCCCATGTTCGCGCCCGCGCTCAACGATTCCTCGATCGGCATCGGGCTCACCTCGCACCGCGTGCGCATGGAGGCCGCGGGGACAAGCGGCATCGCGATCGATTCGATTCAAGACAACCATGAGCTCGTGCAGCTCGTCGTCAAGTCGCCCGCCACGGCGGCCATCTACGTGGCCGGCGGCGTACCGAAGAACTACATCAACGACTCGGTCGTCATGGGATACATCTACGGCCTCGAACGGGGCCATGACTACGCCATCCAAGTGACCACCGCGGTCACGGCCGACGGGGGCCTCTCGAGCTCCACACTCAGCGAGGCCCGTTCCTGGGGCAAGATCAAGAAGCAGGCCCACTACGCCATGGCGTGGGTCGAGCCGAGCGTCTCGCTGCCCCTGCTGGTCGGCTATGTTCTGGGCAAGGGTCTGACCGCTCGTCGCCCGGCCCTGAAGTGCGAGTGGGACGGCAGTCGCCTCGTGTCGCTGAAAGCCGCTCGCTAGTCGACCTCGATCGACATTCGCCCAGCCCACCCGGCGACGCCCGCCGGGCGATGGCTCTGGCATTGCCTTGCGGAGCCGGGGATTACGGAGGACGCCCCCCGGGGCGAGGAAGGAAGTCGCCCATGGACAAGACCAATTTCAACGCTGAGTACTTGAAGGCGCGGGCTCCGGTCTTCTTTGGCATCGCCCGCGAGGCGCGCAACCTCAACAGCTTGCGCGAACGGCTGGCAGCCTGGATCCATCAGGTGCGCTTCGACACTTATCACGTGCAGGAACCTGTCCAGGGCACCGAGATCATCCGCGTCCGCGACTGTTCGCGCTTCTTGCAGAGCATCCTGGCCACGCGCTCCGATCAACTGGCCGGCTTCAGTGTGGCCCGCGCGATCCGTGACATCGCCCGTAACCGGTCGCGTTCCGACCTGAAGCCTGGCTTCTACGCCGACCTGCTCCACATGCTGCTGGGCCTGATCGGCGAAGGGCCGGGCACGAGCCTGGACGATGCGCTCCTCGCGCCCACCGATCTGACCGGGCGTGAGGCGGCGGTCGAGCGCTCGCGCCAGCTCGATGAGCTCGCCAACACGGTGTGGGAGAAGATCTCGCGCTACACGACCGGGCTCGATCCCGAGGTCATCGCGACGCGCCAGGCCCGCCGCCGGCGCGTGCTGGAGGTGCTGGGCGGGAGTGAGGCAGACTGGACGGACTGGCACTGGCAGATCCGCCACGTGCTGCGCGATCCTGACCTGCTGCGCGAGTTGGGCTGCATCGGCGACGAGGAGCACGCGACGATCCGCGCTGCCCGGCAGCGGCGCATCCCCTTAGGGATCACGCCCTACACCGCAGCGCTGATGGACGAGACGCCGACCGGCCGCGATCGCTCCATCCGCCGGCAGGTCATACCTCCGCTGGATTACGTGGAGGGCATGTGCAAGCTGCGCGAGGAGGACCCGGCCCTGCTCGACTTCATGCGCGAGATGGATACCTCGCCCGCGGACCTGATCACGCGTCGCTATCCAGGGATCTGCATCCTGAAGCCCGTCAATACCTGCCCGCAGATCTGCGTCTACTGCCAGCGCAACTGGGAGATCGAGGACGCCATGGATCCGCGGGGCTTCTTCTCGGAGGCGGAGATCGACCGCGCGCTGGACTGGATCGCGCAGCACCCGGCGCTGCGCGAGGTGCTCGTGACGGGGGGCGATCCGTTCGTGATGGCTGACGGCCGCCTGCGGCACATCCTCGATCGCCTGGCGGCGGTGGAATCGGTCGAGCGCATCCGCATCGGGACGCGAACGCCGGTGACCTGTCCGATGCGCGTGACCGACGAACTGGCCGATTTGCTTGCTGCCTACCACGAACCCGGCCGCCGCGAGATCTGCGTCGTGACGCACTTCCAGCACGTCTACGAGGTCACCCCCGAAGCGGTCGCGGCGGTGGGTCGTCTGCGCGCCCGCCGCATGGATGTTTACAACCAGTTGGTCTACACCTTCTACGCGTCGCGGCGCTTCGAGGCCAGCGCACTGCGGCGTCTGCTGCGCCTGATCGGCGTCGACCCGTACTACACCTTCAACACCAAGGGCAAGGACGAGATGAAGGCTTACCGCGTGCCGATGGCCCGGCTCATGCAGGAACAGAAGGAGGAAGCCCGCCTGCTGCCCGGCCTGGCCCGCACCGATGAGGCGGTCTACAACGTCCCCGGAGCCGGAAAGAACTACCTGCGAGCGCGTCAACACCGCAATCTGCTATCGATCCTGCCCGATGGCGCGCGCGTCTACGAGTTCCACCCGTGGGAGAAGAACATCACCCGGGTGATCCAGCCCTACGTCGGGGTGGACGTGCCGATTCTTGAATATCTTGAGCGCCTCGAAGCCATCGGCGAGGATGTCGCTGACTACCAGACCATCTGGTACTACTTCTAGATCTACTTCCAGAGCGAAGTGGGAGAAGCGCGTGGCCACGCTCTACATCGTTGCAACGCCGATCGGCAACCTCGAGGACATCAGTGCTCGGGCGGTGCGGGTGCTCCGGGAGGCCGCCGTCATCGCCTGCGAGGACACGCGCAAGACGGGACGCCTGCTGCTGCGCCACGGCATCGAGCACAAGACCCGCATGGTCGCCTACCATGAGCACAACGAGGAGAAAGCCGGGCACAAGATCCTCGAGCTCTTGAGCTGGAACAAGAATGTGGCCCTGTGCTCCAACGCGGGTTATCCGGGCATCAGCGATCCAGGCTACCGGGTGATCGCCGATGCGGTCGCGGCCGGGCACCGGATCGAGGTGATCCCGGGGGCGAGCGCGGTCGAGCCAGCGCTCCTGAGCTCGGGATTGCCGAGCTCGAGCTTCACCTTCAAGGGGTTTCCCCCGCGCAAGCCGGGACCCAGGCGGAGGTTCCTCGCCGAGGACGCGGCCAGCGCGCACACGCTCATCATCTACGAGTCGCCTTATCGCGTGGCCGCCCTGCTGGCCCAGGCGCTCGAGGTCTATGGCGATCGCCGGGCCGCGGTGTGCGTGGAGCTGACCAAGATGTATGAATCGATCCGCCGCGGCTGGCTGTCCGAGCTGGCGGCGGAGTTCGCCGAGACCGAGGTGCGGGGCGAGGTGACCGTCGTCATCGCCGGCCATCACCCGAAGATGATCCGCTTGGCTCCGGGAAGCGGGCCAAGCGCCGACTGGACCGCGGATGACGAAGCGGAGCCGTCAGCCGAGCGTGACGGGGAACCGGGCCTGCTACCCGAGCGTGACGAGGAGCACCCCGGCGAGGGCCAGGAACGCTGACAGCGCCTTGCGCGGCGTCATCCGCTCGTGCAGCAGCACCACTGACCAGAACAGGATCCAGACGGTCGAGGACTGGTTCAGGATCGCCGCGATGCTGGCCAACGTGTACTTCATGCCGGAAATCCAGAGGATCAGGGCGAGGAAGGAGCCCAGGACGGTCGCGGGCACCATAGTGCGCCAGTGGCGGGAGGGGCGCAGGACCGCGAAGTGCGTCCGGCGCCGCGGCGAGATGAGGCCCATGGCAACCAGCACCACCAGTGCCCCCACCTGCCGGACGGTCGTGGCCCACAGAACCGGCGACTGATTCAGGACGGGTTTGGCGATCACGATTCCCAGGGCCAGTAGCACGATATGCGCCAAGCCCAGGGCGACGCCCGTCGCAACCTGCGAGCGCGTGCGCCCGGGCAGTGGCTCCACCGTCGTCGACAGGAGCACGGCAGCGACGATGAGCAGCATCCCCACCAGATCCAGCGTTCCAATGCGTTCGCCGATCAGGACCAGCGCGAGCAGCACGACCATGGGCGAGTAGAATGTGTCGATGATAGCGGTGACGCCGGCGCCGACGATGTTCAGGCTGGCGTGAAAGAGCGTGTCCGCCAACGCGATGGCCAGGATGCCGCTGGCAATGAGGATGAGGTAGTCACGCGCGGGCGCGGCCGGCAAGAGGGGCTGGCCCGCCAGGGCGGTCGCGGCCAGCAGGAGCGGGAGGCTGAAGGCCACGCGGAAGATGTTGAGCGCAAGGGGGCCGATGCTCTCGCCCGAACGCTTGAGCAGCACGACCGCGAAGGACCAGACCAGGGCGCAGCCGAGCGCGTAGATCTGACCCATGCTGCCTCCCCGTGGACCCAGCCGTTCGATGGATACGGACGGCGTCGAACTCCCCGTGGACCCGGCCGTGCGTTGCGCCCGTGTGGCGCAAACCACGCAATCTACCGCCCGTGCGATCAGGTCCGCAACCGCCGTTTCAGGCGTGTGAGCCCCAACTGGGCGCTGGCCGACGGCCGCGCGGATGGGGTAGGCTGGCAGGGTTCGGTTTTGGCCGTGCAGCCGGGCGCGGGCCGTCGGCGAGCGCCCTCGCAAGGGGAGGACGATATGGCACATCGCGGGAGCATAAGGTTGATCGGGGTCGTGCTGGCGGCGACCTGTGGATTCCTGGTCGCCGGTGAGGACTGGCGCTGGGGTGCCGCGCCGGCCGACGCGCAGACGCCCCTGATCAGCGACCAGGACTTCGAGGCCAACGAGACGAGTGCCCAGCTGCGCAAGCGCACGAGCACGACGGCCTGGTACGAGAGCCGCAGCGACACGAAAGAAGGGCGCAAGCTGCTGATGCTCAGCAGGAAGAAGATCGGCGGCAACGCGACCCGCAAGGCGATGATCAAGGCCAGCCCGCAGTTCAACACCTACCTGTCACAGGGTCTGGCCGCGCCGCAGAACGGCCGTTTTTCGGTGCAGTATGACATCTACGCCAAGGAGATCCTGGCTCCCTTCAATCGCTCCTGTTTTCAGATGATCGGCAACGACAAGGTGCGCAAACGCGGGCCCAACGCCACGGGCGCCGAGCGCTTCGTCTTCCTGGGTTTCAAGAACGCCGCGACGCCGGGGCAGATCGACCTCGTGGCGTTCGAGGGTGGGGATGCGACTGAGTGGGACGTGGCCGAGCCGGTGGTCAAGGGTCTCAGCCTCAAGAAGTGGTACACGGTGCGCCTGGATGTCGACGTGGCCGCCAAGACGTACCAGGTTTCAGTGGCGGGCGTGACGCAGCAACCGGTCCAGGTCCAGGCGTTCAAGCCGAAGGGCAAGCCCATGCTCGATCTCCTGACCCACATCAGCTTCGCGTCCTGGAACGACGGGCCGGGGACGTTCTACATCGACAACGTGCGGCAGCCGTAACCACGGGCGGCAGGCCGGTTGCTGCGGCGCGGCGTCCGCTTTGGGCGGCAGGCTGCCCGCAGCGGATCCCGGGTCCGCCTCGTCCGGTATGCCGCTGCACGGGCCAGGAGGGTCTTATGAGACGCGAATCGCTGGTGTTTCTGCAGGACCTGCTCGCGACCCCGAGCCCCTCGGGCTTCGAGCACCGCGTGCAGCGGGTCTGGCTGGACTACGCGGCCAGGCTGGCCGATGAGACCTTCACCGACACCTACGGCAACGCCGTGGCGGTTCTCAATCCGCAGGGTTCGCCCAAGGTCATGATCGTCGGGCACGCCGACGAGGTCGGCCTGATGGTGCAGCACGTGGATGAGGAGGGTTTTGTCTACGCGACCGGTATCGGCGGCATCGACGCGGGCACGATGCCGGGCAAACGGGTGGTCATCCACACCCGCCGGGGGCCGGTGCACGGTGTCGTGGGCTCGGTTGCCATCCACATGCAGGAAAAACCGGCCGAGAAGAAGGCCGGCAAGCCCCACGAGCACTTCATCGACATCGGCGCGCGCTCGGAGAAGCGGGCCCTCGAGCGGGTGGCGATCGGCGATCCGATCACCTTCTCTGAGGAGTTCAGGATCCTGCACGGCAACGTGGCCATCTCCCGGGTCTTCGACAACCGAGTCGGCACCTGGGCCGCTGCTGAGACCCTGCGCCTCCTGCGCGCGGGGCGCCGCAAGCTGGCCGCCGCGGTCTACGCGGTCTCGGCGGTTCGCGAGGAGACGGGCGGGAAGCTCGCGCAGGCGGTGGCGCGCCGCATCGAGGCCGACCTCGCCCTGGTGACCGACGTGGGTCAAGCGACCGACACGCCGGGTGTGGACAAGCGCCAGTACGGTCAGGTGGCGATGGGCAAGGGGCCGGCGGTGGCGGTTGGGGGGCCCATCCTGCTCGAGGTCTACGAACGGCTGGTGGCGACGGCCAAGCGCGAGAGGATCCCGATCCAGACCGAGACCGCGCCGATCCGCAGCGGCACCGACGCCGATGCCATCTACAGCGTGATGACCGGCGTCGCCACGGGTCTCGTGTCCCTGCCGTTGCGCTACATGCACACGACCGCCGAGATGGCCGACCTGCGTGACCTCGAGGCGATCCCCAAGCTCTTCGCCGCGTTCTGCGGCGGGCTCAAGAAGGGCGAGCGCATCGTCGCCCAGATCTAGCCGCCGTCGTCGGGAAAGGCCAAAGACCCGCCGCGAGTTTCCGCAGTTTGCGTGCCCCCCGCGGGGGGCACGCAAACGAGGACTGTCTGAGCGCCGGGCCTTTGGCCTTTCCCGACGCACCGCCGGGGGCCTAGAACAGCACGATCCGCCGGGTGACCGACTCGGCGCCCGCCCGCAGGCGGTAGAAGTAGACGCCGGGACCGACGCGCAGCCCGGCGCTGGTCGCGTGGTCCCAATCGATCGCGTAGGTGCCGGGCGCCAGGGGCCGGTCGAGCAGCGTGCGAACCAGACGTCCCTGGGCATCGAAGATCTGCAGGCTGGCGGCGGCCTCAGCGCTGAGCGTGAAGGTCAGCAATGCCGCGTCGCGCGCCAGGCTGGAGCCGGCGGCGGTCAGGATCACCCGGGTGGCGGGCTCATCTTCCGCCACGCTTGTCCAGTTGATGAAGAACCCGTCCACCGAGACGTCGTCGACATACCAACCCTCGAGGCCCGTGGTGCTGTCGGAGCCGAAGCGGAAGCGCACTTGCGCGGTCGCGCCTTCATAGGCCGCCAGATCGAAGGTCACTTGATGCCAGGTCTGGCTGCCCGAGAAGACGGGCGTCTCGGTCGGGAAGGGGCCGGTGCCGCTCGTGTTGCGGATGCGGTAGGGGTAGCCGCCGGCGGGCGTGATCGGCTGCCAACCGCTGCCGATGTTGATCTCGACCAGCCCGCCGTCGTAGGCGTAGCCGGGGTAGGAGCTGCTCGTTTCGGCCGCGATCCACTGCCAGTAGGTCAGCTCGGTGTCGATTCCCAGCTCGAAGCTCTCGGTCACGAGCCCCGCGTCGAGACGCGCGGCGTAGGCGCCGGTGCCGGTTGCACCGCATTTCCAGCTCTGCGTGCCGCCCGGGGTGTGATTGCGCTGGGTGCTCACGTGCCACTGGTCGGAGAACCCGCTCGTGACGGGGCCGTGGGTCCAGTCCGAGCCCGATTCCATGGTAGCCGAAAGGATGTTCGTCTCGGGGGCGACCATGAAGACGTAGAGGATGGTGGGCGCTCCCGGAGGATCGACGGTCTGGTTGGCGGCGATATCGGTGGCGCGCACGTAGTATTCCACCACCGTCTGATGCGGCTGGCCGGGAATGCCGGCCGTGTACAGGCCGCGCTCGCCGCGGGTCATTGCGAGCGTCGTGAAGGGGCCGGTGTTGAGGCGGTAGAACAGCTCGACCTGGCTGATCGAGGTGTTGTCCGTGACGGTGGTCTCAACGACATACGGCCCCACCGTATCCTCCGTGCTACGCAGGTCGGTGGTGCCGGTGATGACCGGCGGCGTGTTGTCCGGCTCGACGTGGAAGGTGAAGGGCCCGGCGGCCCCCACGAGCGGGTAGGCCTCGGTGCGGCCCGAATTGTCGGCGGCCTGCACGTAGTACTGCACCGTCGTGCCCAGGGGCTGGGCCGGAATGTCGGCATAGAACGAGTCGGTGCCGGCCATGGAGGTCATGACCTGGTAGTTGAAGCCGCCCGAGGCGGCGGGACGCCAGTAGACGCGGAGTTGATTGGCGATGAGGCCCGTCTCGCTGTGGTCGACGATCTCGGCAGCCACGCGGTAGGGCTCGGTCGTGATCGGCGTGTCGCGCAGCGGGATCGAGTAGACATACAGCACCTCGAGATCGGCCACGCCCTTCGTGCGGCAGTGGAGGGCGTCGGTCGACTCCCAGGATCCGGTGAAACCGAGGACCTCGTAGCCCGGCAGCGCCGTCTGGTAGGTGGTCAGGGCCGCACTGTCCCATGAGCCGCCCATGATGGGCACGAGCACCTTGTTGTTCAGGATCAGCGAGTTTGTGTAGGGCTCGTTGTTGGGCGTATAGACGCGGTAGACTTGGTAGGGCCAGCCGTAGGCGCTGATCTGGGCCGCGAAGTAGTCGGCGGTCTCTTCGATCTCGTCGTACTGCGGGTGCGACACCGGCACGCTGCGGATGAGAATCTTGTCCGTCGCGAGGAACTTGCCCCAGCAGTCGATGTGGTCGATGTAGGTGTTGTTGGGATCGGGCACAACGTGATAGGTGCCGATGCCCTTGTAGTCCGAGACGATCTGATTGATTTGCGCCGGCGTCTTACCGGGGTTCTCCTCCCACACCAATGTGGTCGAGGCCGCGATGCTCCGGCCGTCGCACATCCAGTTGCCGCCGGTGTGAATCAGATCGGGCCCGTACGCCGGAATGGCCAGGAAGTTCGCAAAAAGCGTCGGGATCGCGTCGTCATTAGGCCGCGGCCGGTTGTAGATGGTGTCGATGATGCCGCAGTCACGATCGTCGTCGTACATGAACCAGGGGCCGTAGTCGCGGGTCCAGTAGGAGTCGCTGTTGGCGTTGAAGAAGACGACGTGGCTCATGTTGACGCCGGCGGCCTGGAAGGTGTTGTAGGCCTGCTGCTGCTGGCTGGCGGTGACGATGCAGTAGACGATCACGTCCTCGGCCATCTCGCGCACGATGGCGGTGCTGATGCCCAGCGGATAGCGGATCAGAACTCCCTGCATGCGGTCGAACTCCGCGACGCCGCGCACCGGCTGCGCGGCCGGCGGTGGGGTTGGGCGGTGTCCCGCGCCGATCTCATCGAGGATGAGCCGTTCCTCGGGGGTCAGGCCGTGGGGCAGGGAGATCACCCCATCGGGCGCCTGGGCGGCGTCCCGGTAGGTTTGGGCGTGCACGGGGCCGGCGCTGCCGAGCGCGATGAGCAGCGCCAGAATGGCCCAGATCGAGCTGGCCGCGCCGGGCATCAGAAGCCCGCGGAGGTGGAGGAGCGCGTCCCCGGTGCGGCGCGAGCCGCGGCTCAGGGTGCGGCGCAGGCCGTGGTGCATGGTGTGGTGCATGGTGTGGCGCATGGTGTGGCGCATGATCTTCTCCCCAGATGGGCTCGTCCAAGCGGCCGACCGGCGCGGTTGCGCCTGCCGGCGCAACTGGCGTCGCAGCAGACGATTCGCAGACCCTACTATTTTACCACGCCGGCCGGCCTGGGCGCAGAGAGAAGAGCCGTCCGAGACCCTCAGCGCAGGGCGTACCGCGAGGTCCAGGACACGCCCGTGCGGATCACCTTGATGCGGCCGTTGGCGGCCAGGTGCTCGAGCAGCCGGTAGAGGGTTGCCGCCTCCCCGGGAACCCCCAGGCGCTCGGCGAGCTCGCCGGCCGTGTGGGCCGCGACGTCGAGCTCGCGCAAGAGCGCCATGAGGCGGGCCTGCAGCCCCAGAATGCGGCCGGCGGCCTTCTTGCCGGCCTCGACACCCGGCTGATGGTAGGCGTTGATGTGGATCAGCGAGGCGTAGAGCCCCACCGTCCGCTCAAAGAGCGCGATCAGCGCCCCCAGGCTCATTTCAGTCACCTCGGGGATCGTGATCGTGATCACACCGCGGCCCGCCTCGGCCAGGGCTTCCTGCGTGCCCAGGAGGAAGCCCTGCAGATAGTCACCGCTCGTGACTCCCGGTTCCACCTCCACGGACGGGCCTACTCGATCGCGCAGCACCTCGATGAAGGTGGCGAAGAAGTTGTCCGGCCCCTCCCGGAGCTGCTGCACGAAGGCGTGCTGATCGGTCGAGCCCTTGTTGCCGTAAACGACCAGGCCCTGGTGGACCTCCCGGCCCTCCAGGTCGCGGGCCTTGCCGAGCGACTCCATGACCAGCTGCTGCAGATAACGGCTCAAGAGGAGCAAGCTGTCCTTGTAGGGCAACATCACCAGGTCGCGCTCGCCGCGGCCGTTGCCGGCCAAGTACCACATCATGGCCAACATCGCCGCCGGGTTCGCGTGCGGATCGTCGCGGCGCGTCAGCTCGTCCATCCGCCGCGCGCCCTCGAGAAAAGCCTCGATGTCGAGGCCCTGCAGAGCCGCCGGCAGCAGGCCCACCGCCGACATGACCGACGTGCGCCCGCCGACCCAGTCCCACAGCGGAAAGACCTTCAGGAACCCGGTCTCGATCGCCAGGGCCTCGAGGGCACTGCCGGCCTGCGTGATGGCGACGCAGCGCGGGCCGAAGGCGTGTCCGTGCTGCTCGAGCGCATGGCGCGTCTCGATCATGCCGTTGCGGGTCTCCTTGGTTGAGCCCGACTTCGAGACGATCACCACCAGAGTCTCGGCCAGCCCAGAACCCAGCTCGGCCAGGATCCGGTCGATGCCGGCCGGGTCGCTGTTGTCCATGACCCAGGTCGGCATCGGGCAATCAGGCGCCGCGAGCGCGTCGTAGACGAGCTGGGGCCCCAGCGCGGAGCCGCCGATCCCGATCAAGAGGAGATTGCGGAACTGCTCGGGCGCTGCCCCCGCGCCTTCGGCCGGTGGGCGGACTTCACCGGTGTGGACTTGCTTGGCGAAGTCGTGGACTCCCTCGCGCATGCTGCGGATCGCCGCGCGGATGCTTGGCTCGGGGGCGAGGTCGTAGGAGCGCAGCCAGTAGTGGCCGACGCGACGGTTCTCATCCAGGTTGGCGATGCCTCCCGATTCGAGCAGGCGCATGTCGGCCAGCGCCCCCCGCGCGAGGGCCGCACACCGCTCGAGATCCTCGTCGGTGAACGGCATGCGGCTCACATCGAGGCGGAATCCAAGCACCGGCTCCTCGATCGCGTAGCGGCGCAGCCGGTCCCAGAGATCGGTCCCCGGCAGATTGGCCTCCGGCACCTGTGGGTCGTTCGCCATGGCGGCACCCTCCATCATCCCATCGGTTCGAATGGCCGGTAGCATAGACCTGCCGGCCAGGAGAGAAAAGGATCCGGTGGGCCTGGCCGAAGGGAAGATGCTGCGGACGCCGGTGATGGGGCAGTGACGGAGCGATGGCGACGAGGGGACGCTGCGCCCGCGGGTCGCTCGGGGGGCACTCGGGGAGCATGAAAGAGAGGCCCCATCCTTGCGGACGAGGCCTCTCGCGGCAGTCAGGCGCTTGGGAGACTGCTAAGCAGCTCCCTGATCAGACGAAACTAACGATACATGCTCTTGATCTGACCCCAGGTCGCGTTATCCGTCGGCGTGTAGCCGTCGCACGGATTCGGCTGGCAGGTACCCCACTCAGGATGCCAGAAGCCACCCGCCGCGAGGCAGTCGGCTTCCAACATGATCTCGCAAGTGTGAGGAGAGGTCAGTTCTTGGATGCAGCACACTGCCGGGCAGGGATTCGGCTCGCAGAGCGTATCCGGGCCCAGGAATTCGCCGCCGACCAGCGTGCAGTCTTCCTCGAACATGATCGAGCAGACGCCAATCACGCAGCACGCACCGGGGTGCGGGCAGGGATCCACCGGCTCGCAGGTGTACTCCGGACCCAGCCAGGTACCACCCTGCAGCAAGCAGTCGGACTCCTCGAGCATCCGGCAGTAGGGCATCTCGACGAAGCAGCAGGCCCACGCCTGGATCTCTTCGAACTGAGGCGTGATGCCAGCCATGTTGATGCCCATGCCGCCGCGACCGATCTCGTTCACGCTGTACACCATCGGCGGATTCTCGCAGTTGCTGAAACCGCAGAAGGAAGTTGGCGGATCGATATCGATCCCGATCACCGTCGAGCCATACGAGTAGTCATAGGCATAGCCACCGAACCAGTACACGGGAACCCAGTTGCCGTTCCAGGGATCGCCGGTCGTGACGAACGCCGTTCCCTCGTTCGGGCCAGGCCAGCCCGGGGTCGGGATCTCGAGACCAGCCACCGGGAAGCACGCCAATTGCTCATAGAAAGCAAAGGGCGCCGGATCGTAGGTCCCGAAACCGAACTCGGTGCCGCACCAGGTCTTCGCTTCATCTTGCCACGCAGCCAGGACGTACCAGGTGTCGTTCCCACCCGACAGCTCATTCACGACCATCGACAGATCGTTGATGGCATACGGGCCATAGGCCGCGCACCACCCTTCCGTCGGTGCGTCAGTGGAGTACGGCAGCGCCTCGACGTGGTGCGCAGCGAACACACCACCCGATAGTACAGCCGGGTCCGCCCACGCGCCGGTCGCTAGGCCCAGCAGCGCTAGTGTAAGAAGCACCTTTCTCATTTGAGTTGACCTCCTTAGCGCTAACCTTTACCAATGATGCAGAATCAGGCCCGGGAAGTAACCCACTCCCTTTCGGGAGACTTCCCCCTCTTCACCACCACCCGAAACTGAGGACTCCGGAAATAGGTGCCTCTCCATAGGCCCGCCGGCAGGCCGTCCCGCCTTTGAACCCTCATGAACCCTCATGGCACCTGTTGGGGCTCAGGGGAAGTATAGCACGGCCGGGGGCTGATTCAAACGAATTCTTGCGATGCCATGGGGCCCGATGCTGGGAGATAGGGCCGTCTAAACCGGTGTGATTTCTCCAGTTGGAGCGCCTCACCGTCCCTTGCAGCTACCACCCCGGATAGTTCTTGGAGGCTCTTGAGGGGCGCGGCCGATGTCGCCCAAGGCGGCTGCCCGCTCGTGCCCGCCGGCCGTCACCGCAACTTGACCGCCGTCCCGTAGACCAGGATCTCCGCCGCGTGCTGCTGGATCTCGGCCGTCATCATGCGCACCGTGACCACCGCGTCAGCGCCGAGCAGGCGGGCCTGCTCACCCATGCGGTCGAGCGCTTGCTCGCGGCTTTCCGCCATCAGCTTCGTGTACTCATCGATCTCCCCGCCAACCACGTTCTTCAGTCGGGCCAGGAAATCGGTGCCCAAGTGCCGGGCGCGCACCGTGTTGCCCTTGACCAGGCCGAGAACGGCCACAATCTCGCGCCCGGGGACCGTGTCCGTCGTCGTGATGATCATCGCTTGACCTCCCGATAGGGATCGCGCCTGAGCATAAAGAGCCGTTCGCGCGCGACCGAGACGCAGAGAATCGCCAGACCCGTGCACCCAACGCCGATCGCCACCCGCATCCACAACGGCTCGCTGGCGTCCTTGATCAGGACCAAGACGAGCTCGTACAGCCCGCCGGCCAGCAGGACCGCCGCGCCCAGCGAGAAGAAGAACCACCCGATCCGCCGCTCCAGGCGGTTGTAGGTGCCCTCCCAGTAGCGATCCCAGACATAGTCGGGGAACTCACTCAGCTTCATGCCGCTGGTCACCTCCTTCATGGCACGCATCGCCGCGAGCTCATGGGCCAGTTCGGGGTCGCGGGCGACCTCGCGCTCGAAGGCCGCGCGCTCGGTCGGGTCCAGCTCGCCATCGAGGTAGCCGCTGACGCAGACCCGCCAGTCTTTGCTCATCAAACGTCCCTCCCTCCGCTGCCGGTCGTGAGGGGTTCGAGTTGCGCCCGCAACCGCTGGCGCGCGGTGTGCAGGCGGCTCATCACGGTCCCGCGGGGGATCTGCAGGACTTCAGCCAATTCCGCATAGGACAGCCCCTGAAATTCCCGCAGGATCAGGATTTCGCGGTCGCGAGCGCCCAATGCGCGGATGCCTTCCCAGACCCGCCGGCGCAGCTCGCTGCGCTCCAGGGCCGCGGCGGGCCCGGGCAGTGGGTCCGGAGGGTCCAGGCCGTCTTTGAGCGGCACCTCGTGCCGCCGCGAGGCGCGACTCAGGTGGTTCAAGCAGAGGTTACGCAGGATCGTGTGAAGCCAGGGGTAGAACGGTCGCGAGAGGTCGAAGCGCCGGATGGCCCGGAAAGCCCGCGTGAAGGCTTCCTGGGACAGGTCCAGAGCATCCTCGCGGCTGCCGGTCCAGGCCAACGCAAAGGCCGCGGCGGCCCGCATGTGGCGGCGCACCAATGGCTCGAAGGCCGACCGATCGCCCTGTTGGCAGCGGAGGATCAGCCCATGTTCCTCGGCGTCGATCATCGCCGCTGCCGTCTCTCCCATCCTGCGTCACCCCGCTGACGGTCCTGTGCCCGCCCGTCAACGGTCCCGCACGACCTTCTTACCGGGGGGGCTACCCTCTTATTCGGGCTCCAGTCACGGTCACCCCTCGCCGCCCTGAGCGCACCCGCGGGCGGCGTGGAAGAGGGCCCGATCGAAGAAGAGCACCAGCCGCCGGTCGAGCTCGAGCACGCGGTAGACGTCGATGGGGCGCTCCCAGACGCCTTGATCGCGGGCGAAGGTCCAGATCGTCTTGCGCAGCAGCATGAGCGCGCTCAGAAACTCGTGCAGCTCCACGCCGCCGGCGCGCCGATCCGCGGCCCGGCGGCGGAAGAATTCTCGCACCTCATCGCGGACGTCAGCTCCCGACCACCAGCGGGCGAACTGCGAAAGCACGCTGGCGGCTTCTTCGGCCAGGTCGGCGGCGCCCAGGCGCGCATACGCGCGGGTGGTGGGGCTGCCCTGCACCTCGGCGATCCACAGGTGCGCGACTTCAGGGGCGCGATCGCGGATGAGCGTGATGAGCGCGTCGGAGAGCAACGGGTGCGGCTGCTCCTTCTGCAGCTCCTTGAAGGAGTCCCCAATCGCCCATTCGTCGGCATGGATCTGCCGGCAGGCCTCGATCGCCTTCTCATTGGCCGGAAAGGCCAGCGCCGGCAATCGGTCGAGCGCGTAGTAGCCCACCGCCTCGGCATCATCGCCGGCCTGCTCGCTGCCGCCGATCTTCTCGATCTCGAAGGTCACGATCAGCAGATCGCCGTAGTGATCGCTGATGAAGGAATCGGCATCCAGCAAGCGCACCACCCGCCCGACAACGCCCGTCTCCTCGTGTAGTTCGCGCAGCGCAGCGTCCGCGATCGTCTCGCGCATCTCGGCGAACCCGATCGGCAGGCACCACATGCCCGCGTGGGGCTCATTGCGGCGTTTGACGAGCAGGACCTCGCGCCGAGCGTTCAGGACCACCGCGGCCGCCACCGGGAGCGGATTGCGATAGGCGATGAAGCCGCAGGCGGGGCACACCTCCCTTTCGGTGCCCTCCACATCGCGACGCTCCAGCGCCGTCGCGCACTGCGGGCAGTAGTAGCCTTGGCCCGTCATGACCCCCTCCGCCGGCACCAGTAGCAGCTATCGTCCTTCTCAACGGCGACGGCGTCGTCACGCTCCATCTGGCGCTCGATCGCGGCGCGCATTCTGGCCAGTGCCGCCGATGCATCGCCCACGCCCGGCGCGAGCAGGGGCAGTTTGAACGCCACATACGCCATCAGATCTTCCAGGTCAGGGGGGCGGAAATGCAGGGTGTTGGGGTAGTCGCGCCGCTCGATGATGCCGAACCAGCGGCGCAGTCTGGGCTCGGCGTTTCCGGTGCAGAAGCGGGCGACCAAGTCGCTGAGCGCCGAGGTGGAGGGCGCTATGCCGGCTGCGAGCATGAGTCCGGTGAAGGAGCGCTCATCGTGGGTCAGCACCAGCAGGCGTCCCTCGGGGGCCAGGACCCGGGCAATCTCGGGCAAAGCCTCCACGAAGAAGTAAAGCGCATAGGTGCAGAGGACCAGGTCAAAGTGCCCGGTGGGCCAGGGCAGCGCGGTGTCGATCATCAGGGTCCGGAAAGAGCCGCGGTAGCCGGCTGCGGCCACGTGCTCGAGGAAGGGCGCCTCGTTGGCTGCGCAGGCGTCCACCCCCGTGATCTGCGCCCGCTCGTGCAGCCGTCCTTCGAGAGCACTCACCATGAAGCCGAAACCGCAGGCCAGGTCGAGCACCGTCCGGACGCCGGAGAGGTTCACACCCTCGAGCGCGAATTCCCGGGGATCGCGGGGATTCGAGGAGTGCCTGCGGATGATGTCGGAGATCGCCCGATGCGACTCGGGGTTCTCGAACGGGTGGAGGACCAGCGCGTGCTTCATGGCGTCCCATTATCCGCCTGCGCCACGAAGCGAGCAAGCTGGGCGCGAACGGCCCGGGCTCGAGCAGCCCGGGCTCGAGCGGCTACTTCTCGGGCGTGTACGGGCCCTCGCTCAGGATCGAGCAGGTTTTGACGTAATCGAGTTTGGGGAACCCCTGGGCGAGATAGACATTGCCCTGCAGCATCAGCTGCATCTGGTCGGGCCCTGAGCCGCGCGGCGCGGCCTCGCCGTAGCCCGCGTAAAGGGCGTCGACCGCCTCCATGCCCTTGACGACCTTCCCAAAGGGCGCGAAGCCCTGCCGGTCCAGGGAGGAGTTGTCCCCGTAGTTGAAGAAGATCTGGGTGGTGCGAGAGTTGGGCGCCGCGCTCTTGGCGTACGTCACTAAACCACGCGTGTTGCTCTGCTTCACTGGGTCATCGAGCAGGTTGGCTCGCATCCAGGCCCTCGTCACCGCCGGATCGCCGTGGATCCCAATCTGGGCCATGAACTCCGCCACCACCCGGAAGAAACGGCACTCGTTGTAGAAGCCATGGCTGACGAGGTTATAGAAACGATCGGCGCCCCGCGGGGCCCATTCCCGATGAACCTCGATGAGGATATCCCCCTTGGTCGTCTCGAACTTGGCCGTGAATACCGCGGGCGCCTCCCTATTCATGGCTTCGCTGCCCGGATTCAGCAGCAGGTTGCTCTGATCCTGGGCTTGGGGTGTGGAAAAGGGAGCCCCGGCGGCGAACACGGCCAACGCAACCCCCATGGAGCACGCACCGAAGGCTCTGAGACTCATCCTTGATTGACCTCCCCTGGAAACCGACTGCGGACGATCCCAGCGGGGACATCATATCAGAGGATCGACCGCCCAAGCGACCGTTGAACCCGGCACCGATCGGTCCGGTTCCTCTGAGTCGGCCGGCGTCCCGCTGCCGTTCTGCCTTCCCGCGCCATCCGCGCAGGCCACCGATCTCAAACCCGCCCTTCGTCCGGTCCCACAGCCGGATCCTGGCCGCAGAAATCGTGAGCGCAGCAATGCAGGGCGAGGAAACTGGGGAGGTCGAGCTTGCGGCGCGCGTTGGAGAGATAGACCTCGACGGTCTTGAGACTGAGGCGCAATTGAGCCGCGATTTCTTCAAGGTCATTGCCTCGGCCCAGGAGCGTGAACACCTCGGTCTCCCGCGGCGTCAGGACGCGGCGAATGTGGGATAGATTCGGGAGCTTGGGCGAGTATTCAGCGGCGCCCGGCTCCGCCGAATGCTCCGCGGTCAAGGGGGCGGTGGCCCCGGCCGAGCGGGTGGCGACCAGAATTCCACCCTGCAACGCCGTCCGGACCACCGCTGCCACCGTGTGAGCCGTTGCCCACTTGCTCACCAGGCCGCGGGCCCCGGCCCGCAGCGCTCGCTCGGTCTGCCGATCGTCATCGCGGCGTGTCAAGAGCAAGACGGGGAAGCCCGGGCGGCGCCGGCGCATGGTTCGCACCAGGGCCAGGCTGTCGCCGTTCCTCAGGCCCATGTCGACCATGGCGAGATCAGGAGCCAGGCTGGCCATCAGGGCGAGCGCCTCAGAGGACGAGCTTGCCTCGCCAGCCACGGTGAAGTCGGGCTCACGTAAGAGCATCTGCGCGAGGCCGCGACGGAGCACGTCGTTGTCGTCGACCAGCAGAATCCTGGCTGGACTCCCGTCCGGCCGCCCGGAGGAGGCAGTCGTTAGCTTCATGGCCTTTGTCCCCAATGTGCTCAAATCACGGTAGTTAGCCCCAGCAATCGCAGGCCGGGGCTTCCGATCTCGGGGAACGATTGCTCTGCCATCGGCATGATTGCACACACGTGTACGCAAGGGAAGTGCATTCCTCAGGAAGCACGTTCCACAGACGCGCAATCGACAGTGGCACGCGTGCGGCTATGGGTGTAGAATCTCCATGAGCCTGGACGGGGAGGGGAGATCTATAGACCTATAGACGGCGGTCACGAGCTATAACCATCGACACCTTCCGGGTGACTTGAGACGGGTGATACCGCGTAAAGGTGGTCGTGGCCGGCGCACGTCAGTGCACCTCCCGCATAGGCATTCGATGGCATGGCTCGGCCGGCGTGCGGCACGTACGGCTGTGCCGCGTCCCGGGCGGATTTAGCGAAACCTGGCGAACGGCCGCGGGGTGGTTAGGTGATCATACCGATTCGAGACCGCCTTCGGCCGCGGCAATCAGGGTGCCGGGGGCTCCACTCGCGCTCCCGTCGTGCGTAGATGCCCGACCGATCGGGTTCACATATGGAGGTGTATGATGAGCAACACGTTCGAGTCGTGTCTGGCCAAAGGACGGCTCAAGCAGATCGAGCCCGACGTAGAGCGGGTCGCGAAAGAGCTTGAGACGGCCAAGGAGGAGCTCGAGCGGGCCCGTACAGCCTTTGTCGCACGCCGTTGGGACGAGGTGGTGACCCAATCGTACTTCGCCATGACCCGTCTTGCCAGGGCAGCGGTGAACTCCCGAGGTTATCGGGACACGAACCTTTACGGCCTGTTGACCGCGCTGGATCACCTGCTCGTTGAGAAGGGCGATCTGCGCAAGGAGACGACCGCCGACATCCGCGAGGCCAAGGACCTCAAGGACTCGGTGTACGCCGGGCGCCGCGCCCAGGGACGCGATGCCCGCCAGCTCCTGGTCGCGGCTCACCTTCTGGCGAAGCAGGTCTTTGCCATGCTGTCGTTGCCGGGATTCGAGGATCTCGAGCTTCCGACCGAAGCGCCGGCGGGCTCGGAGCAGAGCCGCATACGGGGCAACGGGCAGGAGTTCGAGGACGAGGCCTACGAGCGAGGGCAAGAGCACTGGCGGGCCCAGACGCAGCGCTTGCCGTCGCGCGGTCGGCCCCCTCGCCGCATCCCTTCGCAGGACTATTACGACCGCGAGCGGGACGGCGGGCCGCTGTGGCGACCGCCATCCAGCCGTACGTCGGGCCCCTATCGCGCGGCGGATTAGCGACGCGATAGGCAACCACCTGCGCGCTGGGCGCGGGCGGAGGCTCAGCCCGCCGGCGGCGTGGAGATGCGCTCGCGAAGTTCTTGCCGAATGCGCAGGGTCTTCTCGCTGATGCTCACCTTGTAGATGTGCGGATTGAGCAAGCGACGCGAGGTGGGGTGGAGCTGGTCGAGCTGCGCCCGCGTCCGCTGCCGGGACTCCGGCAAGGATGGCAGTTCGTAGACTTGGCGGCCACGCCGGATGATGGGTCTCAAGAGGGGTTCGGCGGACGTTATCCCCTCGTAGCGCTTCTTCTCATACTCGATCAGCGGGTGATGGCCGACAGGTCCCGGATCGCCCGGTCGGACATCCTCGTCCGCCTGCGCGATGAGATCACCCTCCAGCCACTGCTCGCGGCCCCGCATGCGCCAGACTTGTTTGACTCCGGGGATCGTCGACTTGGTCGCGCGCTCGGCGATCTTGAGGCGGGGCGTCCAGCGGCCCTCCTGCTCGATGGCGGCGAGCTTGTAGACGCCGGTCAGGGAGGGCTCGTTGTGCGAGGTCACCAGGCGTGTGCCCACGCCCCAGGTATCGATGCGGGCGCCTTGGATGGTCAGGTCGTGAATGATCCATTCGTCAAGATCCCCCGATGCCACGATGCGCGTCTCGCGCAGGCCGGCCGCATCCAGCAGGTTTCGCGCCTGGATGGAGAGGTAGGCGAGGTCACCCGAATCCAACCGGATGCCCTGCAGCCGCCGGCCCCGCTGTTCGAGTTCCCGGCCGACCCGGATCGCATTGGGGACGCCCGAGCGCAAGGTGTCGTAGGTGTCCACCAGTAGGATGCAATGGTCGGGATAGGTGTCGGCGTAAGCCCGAAAGGCGGTGAGCTCGTCCGGAAAGGCCATGATCCAGGAGTGGGCCTGCGTGCCGCGCACCGGGATGCCCAGCCGCCGGCCGGCCTCCGTGTTGGAGGTGGATTCCACGCCGCCGATGTAAGCGGCCCGCGTCGCCGACAGCGATCCGTCCACCCCGTGCGCGCGCCGCATCCCGAACTCCATCACATTGTCCGTCCCCGCTTCCTGGCAGATGCGCGCAGCCTTGGTCGCGATGAGCGTCTGGTAGTTGATGATGTTCAGGAGAGCGCTCTCGAGGAACTGGGCTTGGAAGAGCGGTGCGTGGATCCGCAAGATCGGCTCAAGGGGGAAGATGAGCGTTCCCTCCGGCACCGAGTACAGATCGCCCGTGAACTTGAAGCGGACGAGGTCTTCCAGGAACTCCTGAGAGAAGAGCCCCAGACCGCGCAGGTAGTCGACTTCGTCGGCCGTGAAGCGGACGCCCAGAATGAAGCGGACGACATCGGCCAGGCCCGCGGCGACACAGTAGCCGCCCTGTTCAGGGATGCTGCGCACGAAGAGGTCGAAGACCACCTCGCGGTCGGCCAGATGGGCCTGCAGGTAGCCGTTCATCATCGTCAGCTCATAGAGGTCGGTGCGCAACCCGCTGGGCGGGTAGCCGTAGGAAACACCCGCCGGCGGTGAGCTCGTCCGGGCGGGATGGCGGTCGCGCGCGTTCATGACCCTTCCCCCGGCTAGAGGATGTGCCGGCTCAAGGCGAGCGAGACGCCCGCTTGGGTCATCTCCGCCAGCGCCCGAGCGAGGGAACCCTGCAAGTCGATGGCGCGGCTGCCGTCCTGAATGATCGTCACGCTGAAACCAAGTCGGCGGGCGTCGAGGGCTGAGTAGGCGACGCAGAAGTCCGTGGCCAGGCCCACCAGGTAGAGCCCGCTGATCCCCAGCTCCTTCAGGGCGCCCCCGAGGCCGGTGGGCGTGCGGCGATCGTTCTCGAAGAAGGCCGAGTAGGAATCCACCACGGGATTTGTGCCCTTGCGCACGACGAGCCGGGCCGGGTGCGTGACGAGCAGGGGGTGGAACTCCGCGCCGCGCGTGCCCTGGACGCAGTGGTCGGGCCACAGCGTCTGCGGGCCGCCGGCGAGCTCGATCTCCTTGAAGGGTCGCGCTCCCGCATGGGTTGAGGCGAAAGACATGTGCCCGCGCGGATGCCAGTCCTGCGTAAGGACCACGTGCCGGAAGTGGGGCACCAGCGAGTTGACGGTCGGAATGACCTCCTCGCCCCCCCGGACCTCAAGCGCGCCGCCGGTACAGAAGTCGTTCTGAATGTCGGTGACGAGCAAAGCATCGCGCGGCGCATCGAGGCGTATGCGTTTCATTTCAATCCCCCTGGCCCGTCCGTGGAATGGGGTGCTCGCGGATGATGAGTTTCACGGGCGCGATAGATGGGGTCAAGGATCTCGCGCAACCGTGTCCGCGAAGGCCGATGCAGTAGCAGCCCTAGCGCGGAAAGCGCCAGCAGCACCGGCCACACGCTGCGGGTGCCGCTCAGGAACCGATCAAACAGCCCCAGCAGGGCAGGCACTTCGGCGATCACCCAGGGAACCAGGTGCGCGACGATCAGGCGGCCCAGCAGATGCTGGACCGCGCGGGACAGTGACTGCTGTCGCGGTTCCTCCGCCGCGCTCGCGTCGGCCAGCGGTGCCCGCCGTGCGGCGCGGCGTTGGGCGAGATGGGCCGCCAGCCCCTCCAAGCTCTGCGTGCCTGCCCACAGGCGTTCCGGGCGCAGCCAGGCCCTGCCGATCCAGAGCACCAGCACCAGGCATCCCACCCCGACGGCCAAGAATAGGATCTGCAACGGACGTGAAGCCGTCGGCGTCCCATCCCAACCGGCCCCGCCTTCACCGGCGGGAGCGCCGGACAGGTTGGCATACACCAGGGCGATGCCCGCGTAGACGATCACCGAGAGCCAGAAGGCCGCATAGAGCACCCACAGCGTCTTGGCGGTCAGCGCCAGGATCTGATCCGCGGGATGCGCTCGGCCCGTGGGTTGAGCGTTCATCGGTTCCCCTTCCCGGGTGGATGTTCGCATGGTCCCTTGGCTCGCTGCTCCCCAGGGCCAAGAATCCAGGGGACAGAGTATCCCGTTGAGCGAGGGTGGGCAGAGAGGATTCTGCACGGGCGGGATTGCAGAATGAGATGGATGCGCCTTGGCTGGGGAGCTCGCCGCGCACCAGCGGCGCCGCGCGCTGGAACGCGGCGCGGCACACTCTCTGCAACGATGGCCGCTCGAGGCGACGGCTGAGCCCGGCCACGGGCTCCTCCTGGGCCATCCGGGGCCATCCGGTCACCGGGGCGCCGCGCTGCATGGACGCAGGTTCTGCCGTACCGAGGCCCGGAGAGACGAAAGGAGCAGAACCATGGCGAAGTCTTGGCCACTCTATGCCGCGGTAGTGGTTTTCGGCGTGGCGTTGGGTTGGGCGCTCACGGGCTGCTCGGAGGACGTGGGACCCGCCGGCCCCACCAGTCCCTCGGGTTCAGGCGGCAGTTCGCCGACCGATTCGGACTGGCCTGGCGTTCTGGACGTCGCCGATGTGGCCGACGGGTTTGCCTGCCCGCCAGCCGGTCCGCGCGCTGAGCCTCTGGTCGTGGCGCTCGTCACCGGCCCCGGCGCTCACCCCGGAGCGACAGTGGGCACGGTTTCCGTGACGAACGACGAGAAACGCCTCTACGTGACGTTCACGACGTCGTCGGAATGGGTGCTCGGCCACACCCGTTTGGCTGTGGCGACGTCGCTGCGCGCGTTCCCGCGCCCGCTGCGGCCCCGCGTCAGCGACATGAGCTTCCAGCGAATCCACAACCGGCTCACCGAGTATACCTACTCGATCCCGCTGCGGGACGGTTGGCTGGCCAGCCAACAGGAACTCGTCCTGGCGGGCGCCGCCACACTCTTCAAGACCGGATCGCGCTGGCGCATCCCCGTGATCGTCCGCTTTGCCTGGGCGGCGGGTCAACCGTTCCCGCACGGCGCCGGTTGGCGGGCGTACTTTGCCTACCAGGTGCAACCGGTTGGCCAGGGGTCGTGCACGCTGACGCTCGACTTCCCCAGCGTGGGTGTCATGTTCTGTCTTGGGCAGTACGCGGAGATCCTGTGGACCGCAGAGGGCACCGCGTGCGGGAACGAAGTGCGCATCGAGTTGCTGCACGCCGGCGAGGTCTGCCAGACACTGGCCGAGAGTGCCCCGAACAGCGGCGCGTTCGTGTGGGAAAGTGTGCTGCAGTGCGAGGGGGAGGTCTATGACTACACGATCCGCGTGACCGATCTGAGCAGCGGCGCGAGCGATTCCAGCGATGAGACCTTCATGATCGCTGAGTGTCCAGAAGGCTAGTCATCACACCTGCTCGGGGGGCGCCCGCGTGCCTGCCCATGGGCGCCCCGCCTGGGGCCCGGTGAGGGTCTTGAGCCTCCTCTCACCGGGCCTCTTTATTGGGTTCTCTGCAGCCCGGCGACGGGAGCGAAGGCCCGGCGATGGCGAAGAACGCCCTGCGGGCCGTTCAGCTCCCGGGGCGCTCCTCCGAGGCTGCCCGGCCGAAGGCGGCCCAGAAGGGATCGATGCGGGGATGCGCGAGCTGCCGCTCGCGCCCGCCGGCGCTCAGCGTGCAACCCCGCTCACGCGGTCGGACTTCGCCGACGATCGCGGCGAGGATGTTGCTTGCCGCCAGGCGGCGCACGACTTCGTCGGCCCACTGGGGCCGGCAGGTGAGGAGCAGCGTGCCCTCGCTGATCGAGGCGAATGGGTCGATGCCGAAGTGCGCGCAGATCTTCAGCACGTGCTGCTGCACGGGGATGCGCTCCTGTTCGATGTACAAGCCCACCCGTGACGCCTCGGCGATCTCGTACAGGCCACCCCACATGCCGCACTCGGTGGCGTCATGCATGGCGGTCACACCCTGGTCGCGCACCCCCACGCTCACCGCGATGCGCGCGTCCGCCACAACGCTCATCTGCCAGAAGATCTCTTGGGCTTCTTGGGCGAAGTCCTCACCGAACCGCTCGGCCAGCCGCTGTGGAAACGTGGCGGCGAAGAGCCCGGCGGCCTCGATCGCCGGACCCTTGGTGACGATGACGGCGTCTCCCGGCCGGGCCATCGTCGGCGCGACATACCGGTCGCGCTCGCCGATCGCCATCACCGTGGCGCCGCCGACCATCGGGTAGTCGCAACCCTCGTAGCGTCCGGTGTGGCCCGTGACGACCGCCACGCCCAGCTTCTCGCACTCGGTGTGCAGGGTGGTCCACAGCTGCTCGAACTGCTCGGCCGTGATCGCGCGCGGCAGATTGAGATCGATTGCCATGTAGGCGAGCGGCAGCCCCGAGGTGACCGCGTCCGAGCACAGGATGTGCACCGCGAACCAGGCCGAGCGCTCCCAGCCGTAGGGCGGCACGATGAAGACCGGATCGGTCGTGAGGGCCATCACCCGCCCGCCCCCGATGTCGATCACGCCGATGTCGACGCCGTGCTGCGGGCCGATCAGCACCTCCGGGCGCTTGCGTCCCAGGCGCGGGTAGATGACGGCCTCGAAGACCTCGGCCGAGATCTTGCCGATGGCGGGCAGTTCGGTGGGCATCAGTACGGCTCCTGTTGTTCCCTCTGTCAGGATCTGGCCATCAAGGTGCTTCAGTCGATGGTGATTGTCCACAGGATTTGTAGATTGCAGTCATGCTGGGCGCGCATCGCCCTGCCGGCTGCGCAGGCGCGACGCGCCCAGGGAGGTTAGGATCCCAAGGCGTCCAGCTGCATGCGGATCTGGTGGGCCATCTCGTCGTCGGGATCCTGCGTGAGGGCCTCTTCAAGCTGACGGCGAGCCTCGGTCTTCCGCCCCAGGGCGGCATAGGCGGATCCGAGGGCGAAGTAGGTATCCGGCTCGTCGTCGCCGAGCCGCACAGCCTTTTCAAGATGCAGGGCGGCCTTGGGATAGTTGCGGCCACGGATGAGCACCAGGCCCAGTTGGGCTTGAAATTCGCGGTTGCCGGGCATGGCCGCCACGGCGCGCAGCATGTGTTCGAGTGCCACGCGGGGATTGTTCAATCTTAGCATGAGCAGACCCATGCGGAAGCGAGCGCGGGGATGCGTGGGGTCAGCGGCCAGGACTTGCTGCAGAATATGCCCCGCCTCGGACAACCTACCCTGCTCCAGCCGCAGTCGACCCAGCATCGCGTAGAGATCCCCGTTGCCCGGGTACTGCCCCAGGGCGGAGGCGAGGAAGGTCTCGGCCGCGGCCGTGCGCCCTCGACCCATCAGGGTCCTGGCCCAGAAAGTAGCCCAGAGGGGCGACCGCGGGTAGTTCTGGCCCTCCTGCTCGGCCGCCCGGCGCGCGCCGTCGAGATCGTTCAGCGCGACCAGGGCCCGGGCACGCAGGAGCTGGTTCCCTTCCAGCGTGGGGTTGCTCTTGAGCAGCCGCTCGCACGCGGCCAGGCACTCGCGCGGCTGGTCGCCCAGCAGGAGCGCTTCGGCGCGCTGCAGGCCGACCACGTCGCGGTCGGCCGCGTCGGGTTGCTCGGCCAGGATCCGGTCACACAGCGCCAGCGCCTCCTGGCTCTCTCCGGCCAGGAGGAGGTTGTGGACGAGAACACGCTGCGCGTATCGATTGGTCGGGTCCTGGGCCAGGACGTCGCGGAGGATGACCGTCACCGGCTCGACCTCGCGCCGGGCCATGTGCGCCCGAGCCCGGTCTAACGCCTCCAGGGCCCAGCCCATCTCCTTGGCGTCCTGGCGCGCGCTGGGGGCCCGCGACCCGCCCCCCGCGACGTACCCCAGGCTGCGCAACTGCTCGATCCTGGCCTCATCCAGCGCGGCCGTGGGGGCGAAGCGGTCCATGCCGATGAGGCTATTCAGTGTTGCCGTGAGGGTGGAGGCCGTCTGGGCCTCTCGATCGTGGATATTCTCGAGCTCATGGGGATCGCGGATTTCATCGTACAACTCCGGCTGCGGCGCGAGGATCAGCTTCCAGCGTTCCGTGCGCAGACCGAAGTAGGGCGCCCAGCCGTAGTCGAGCTCGGGCACCAGCGATTCGAAGTAGACCTGCTCGCGCGCCGGCGTCCCCGCGCGCAGCAGGTCGACCAGGCTGCGACCGGCGACATCCGCAGGCAGTGCGTCGGGCAGTCCCACGGCCTCGAGGATCGTGGGAGCGATGTCCACCGTGGCGGTCAGTCCCGCGACCCGCCGAGGCGAGAACGCGTGCTCCTGCCAGGCGCCGCCACTCGGGAACTTGACCAGCAGCGGCACATCGATCGTGGTGCTGTACAAGAAGAGCGAGTGGGTCGCTTCGTCGTGCTCGCCCAGCCCTTCTCCGTGATCGGCGGTCACCACGATCAGCGTCGTGGCCCACTGGCCCATACGCTTGAGCTCGCGAAAGAGGCCGCCCAGGTGCGCGTCCAGATAAGCGATTTCACCATCGTAGGCCTGGGGCAGCAGCTCGGCGAAGGGAGAGGGCGGATGATAGGGGTCATGCGGATCGAAGTAGTGCAACCAAGCGAACCAGGGCGCCGCACCGTGCGCGCGAATCCAGGCGAGACCGCGGCGGGTCACCTCCTCGGCGACGCGCTCGGGGAGCGGGTTCCCAGCGCCCGGCCCGGAGATGTCATCGTCGAAGTCGTCGAAGCCCTGGGCTAGGCCGAAGTGACGCGCCAGGACAATCGACGCCACGACCGCGCCGGTGGCGTACCCGTTGGCCTGCAGCGCCTCGGCCAGCGTGGTCACATCCTCGGGCAGGATGTGGATGCCGTTGTTGCGGACCCCATGCTGGGGCGGCTCGAGGCCGGTCAAAATCGAGCAATGGGACGGCAAGGTGATCGGAGCACTTGCCTGACAGGTCTCGAACACGAGGGCCTCGCTCGCGAAAGCATCCAGATGCGGAGACGTTTCAGGCCCGTAGCCGTAGCAGCCCAGGTGGTCAGGGCGGGTCGTGTCGAGCGTCAGCAAGAGGACGCTCGGCCGGTCGGTTTCCGCCCGCGCCGCAGGTGAGGGTGCATCCGCGCTCTCGTAAGCAAAGCGCTCGGGTCGAGCGGGGGCGGCGGCTGTAGCACGTCCCGAAACCTCTCGGGAACTGCTCGCTGCACCGGGTCCGCCCGGCGCACGGGAGTTGCGCTCCGGGGAATCACCGCCGCAGCCCAAAACTGTCGCGCATACCGCCCACGTCAGGCTCAGAGCGCCTACGAGAAGGCGGCAGCGGGAGGCGCGGCGGCGCGTGCCCAAGAAGGAAGGGCGTAGCCCTGACCACGTGCTGAATCGGTTCATGAACCGCCAAGCCTCTCGTTTCAGCCGAGCAAGGATGCGCCGGTGAGCAGGGATCGGTAGGCAAACCAGACGATCCAAGTATAGCTATCGGACGATGGCGCCGCAACCTGAGGACCGGCTCATGAGGAGTGGCTTGCGATGCTGCTGGTGCCGCTGGCGCTGCCGAGGCTAGCGTTCGGCGTCCTGTGCACGCAGCGTATACCCCACGCCCGCGACGGTGACGAGCAGCTCGGGCGCGCCCGGGTCGTGCTCGATCTTCTGGCGCACGCGATGGACGAGCTGCTTCAAGAGCTGGCGATCGCCCAGGCCCCGGTAACCCCAGACATGTCCGGTCAGCCGCTCGGCCGAAAGCGTGCGTCCGGCGTTGGCCACCATGAGCTGGAGCAGGCGGAACTCGAGGCGCGTCAGGGCCACCGGGGCTTCACCGCGAATGCTGACGGCCTGATTCTCAGGGTCGAGCGTCACCGCCCCGGCGCCCAGCGTCACGGGCTGGTCGCCGCCGGCCCGGCGCAGGAGCGCGCGCACGCGGGCGATCAGGGCCCGTGGGCTGAAAGGCTTGGTCAGGTAGTCATCCGCGCCGACCTCCAGCGCTTCGACCTGGTCTTCCTCGGCGGCGCGCACCGTGAGCATCATGATCGGCGTGCGGGTGCCGGCCGAGCGCAGGCGCTTGAGGACCTCGAGACCGCTCAGATGCGGGAGGTTGTAGTCGAGGATCACCAAGTCCGGCTGTTCCTGCTCGAAGATGGTCAGGGCCGCGCGCCCATCAGGCGCCTGCACGACCAGGAAGCCGGCCTGCCTGAGCGCGAAGGCGATCAGGTTGAGCAGCTCCAGGTCGTCATCCACCACCAGGATCTTCATGCTGACTCTTCCGCCGTCAGGCCGCCTCTCCGGAGGGCGGACCGCTAGGGGTGGCTCATGATACCCCCCGGGGCAGGATGACACACATGCGCGTGCCTGTCTCGTCGCTGTCCGCCTCGACCTCACCGCCGTGGCGCGCGACGATCGATTTCACGATGTACAGACCCAGCCCCATTCCGCCGGCCTCGGGTTCCGCGCCCGCCGAGCGCGTGAAGCGATGGAAGATCGCCTCTTCAGCTCCATCGGGGAGCCCCGGGCCCTGGTCGACGATTGCCAACCGCAAGTCCTTCTCCCCCACGCTGCCGGTGATACGAATGGTGCTGTTTGGCGGCGCGAACTTGTTGGCGTTGGCCAGCAGGTTCACGAAGACTTGCACGAGGCGGGGTCCATCGCCCGTGATCGGCGGCAGCGGATAGGGCAGATCCACCTCGAGCACCTGGCCGCGTTGCTCGATCAGCGGGGCCACGAGCTCGATCGCCTCTTCGACCACCTGATCGAGCGCGACCTGCTGGTGCCGCAGATCGTCCTTGCCCGCCTCGATGCGGGTGCTCTCGAGCAAGTTGTCGATGAGCTGGGTCAGGCGCAGCGTCCCGCGCTCGACCGACAGCACCAGGTCGCGCACCTCCGGGGAGGCGATCTCCGGCAGCTTGTCGCGCAGCATTTCGAGCGAGGCGAGTTGGGCCGAGAGCGGGGTGCGGAACTCGTGGGAGATGTTCGCCAGCACGGAGTCGCGCAGGCGGCGCGTGGCCTCGACGTCGGACTCGTCGCGGATGACCTGGAACTGGAGCGGATCCTGGCCGTCCGAGCCTTCGTGCGCCGTACCCAGCGGCGCGCTGGTAATCACGACCGAGCGGACGACGCCGTCGGCGAGCTCGAGATGCTCGGTAGCGCTGGAGTTGCCGCGGAAGCGCGCGTGGAGGATCGGGCAGCGCTGCTCGCAGGGGCGCACGCCGCCCACCTCGCGCGGGCGCAGCACGTCCCCGCAGAAGCGGCCCAGGGCGGCGTTGGCGGTGATGCCAAGCAGGTGCGCGGCCTGGGGATTGACGTACCGGATGCGTCGTTCGCGATCGACGGAGTAGACGCCCTCGACGATGCCGGTGACGATCGCCTCGGCCTCGGCCTGTTTGCGGCGCAGCTCACTGGTCAGCCTCAGGATCCGCGCGCGCATCTCCTCCATCGCATTGGCCAGCGTGGCGATCTCGACCCCGGGGGCGACCGGCACGGGCGAGGAGAAGTCGCCATGACCCATGCGCACGGAGGCCAGCGTCAGCGCCTCGATCGGGCGGGCGATCTGGCGGGCCAACCAGAGGCTGAGCCCGATGACGACCACCCCGACCCCCAGGGTCAGCAGCACGAGCGTGCGCGTCAGCCGGCCCAGCGAGGCGTCGACCTCGGACGCCGGCAGGGCCGCTTCCAGCACCGCCACCGCGCTGCCCTGGGGGTCAACCACGGGGAGGGCCGCCAGGTAGCGCGGCGGGACGCCCACGCGCGTGGCCAGCGCGGTGTCCCCCGCCAGAGCCCGCCGGTGAAGCAGGCCGCGCGGATCGAGACCGCTGCGGTTGACCTCTTCGGCCGCCACGATGATGACCGGCATGCCGACCTTGTTGCCCGTGCTGACCGCGTAGGCATCGTCGAGCAGGCGGACGACGGTGATGTGCCCGCCGATGCGGTGGGGGAGCGGCGCTGACGCGACCATGGTCAGAGGTTGCCCGGGGGCCGGACGGATGATCCGCCACGTCTGCCCCGCCCCGGCGGCGAGCTGGCTCCATGGGATGCGGGAGTTGCTGGTGGTGATCCACCGTCCGCGCAACGCGATGGCGCAGTCGCTGAAGTCCCCCCGCAGCGCGTAGTCGTCGAGGTAGCTCTGCAGGCTGTCAACCCGGCCGGCAGCGGCCAACCGGGCCAGCGTCGGCCGCTCCGAAAGCAGCTGGGCCGCCGCCACCAGGGCCTGGGCGGTGTGCTGCAGTGCCTCGGCCCCGCCCTCGCCGGCCCAGCGCGCGCGCGCCAGGGCGCGGTCGTCGGCCAGGCGTCGCAGGAGAGAGACGCCCGCTGAGCCGACGCACAGCGTCGCCAGCGTGACCATGCTCAGGCTGAAGACCACCAGGATGGTGCTCAGGTTGAGTCGGCGCATCCTGCGCTCCCTTGGATTCCTCCACCCGGCCGCCGCCACGCTCCGGCGCCGCCACCGCTCTCCCCAGCCCGCTGCCGCCCCGGCCGCGGGCTGCTACTCCCCGCGCTCGCCCGCGCGGGTCAGCCGCCATTCGATGAGCCCCTTCAGGATGAGGGTCACCAGGGCCAACATGGTCAGCAAGGATGCGACGGCGAAGGCGGCTGCCAATTGATACTCATTGTAGAGCATCTCGACGTGCAGGGGGACCGTGGTTGTCTTGCCGCGGATGTGGCCCGAAACCACCGACACCGCGCCGAATTCACCGACGGCGCGGGCGGTGCAGAGGATGACGCCGTAGAAGAGACCCCACTTGATCTTGGGCAGGCTGACCCGCAGGAACGTTTGGAAGCCGCTCGCGCCCAAGGTGACCGCGGCGGCCTCCTCCTCGTTGCCCTGGCTGCGCATGAGGGGAATCAGCTCCCGAGCCACGAGGGGGGAGATGACGAAGGTCGTAGCGAGCACGATGCCGGGCAGGGCGAAGATGATCTTGATGTTGTGCTCGATGAGCCATGGACCCAAGACTCCGCGCGCGCCGAAGAGGAGCACGAACAGCATGCCCGAGATCACCGGTGAAACGCTGAAGGGCAGGTCGATGATCGTGACGAGCAGATTCTTGCCGGGGAATTCAAACTTGGTGATGAGCCAGGCGGCAGCCAGGCCGAACAGAACCGTGATGGGGACGGCGATCAAGGCGGTGAGCAGCGTGAGCTGGATCGCCGCCACGGTGATGGAGTCGCTGACCGCGGCAAGGTACGGGCCAGTGCCCTCCGAGAAGGCCATCGTGAAGACCAGCACGAGCGGCAGGACCAGGAAGCAGGCGGTGAAGATGAGGGCCAGGGCGATCAGCAGCCAGCGAATCGGCCGCGGCTCGGTCAGTCCGCCCCGGCGGCCGGCGCCACGGACTGGCCCGCGTCCCGCCCGCAGGCGGATCCACGCGCGACCGATCGGACGGACGAACCTGACATGCATCCCGCGGTTTCCTCTCAGGCCACGCGGGCCCGGCTGCCGGACCGCATCGACAACGCATTGATCAGGAGCAGCACGGCGAAGGAGACGACCAGGAACAACAGGGCGATGGCGGTCGCGCCCGCGTAGTCGTACTCCTCCAGCTTGATCATGATCAAGAGCGGCGTGATCTCCGTGCGCATCGGCATGTTGCCGGCGATGAAGATCACCGAGCCGTATTCCCCCAGGCCGCGCGCGAAAGCCAGCGTGAAGCCGGTCGCCACAGCCGGCAAGAGCTCGGGCAGGATGAGACGGAAGAAGACCTGCAGCCGACCGGCGCCCATGCTGGCGGCCGCCTCCTCGACCTCGAGCGGCAGCTCGCGCAGCACCGGCTGAACCGTGCGCACGACGAACGGCAGCCCCACGAAGGTCAGGGCGACGACCACGCCCAACGGCGCGAAGGCCACCTTCAGACCAGCCACCGCCAGCGCGCTCCCGATCCAGCCATTGGTGGCGTAGATGGTGGTCAGCGCGATGCCCGCCACCGCCGTTGGCAGAGCGAACGGAAGATCGATCAGACCGTCGACCAGGCGTTTGCCGGGGAAGTCGTAGCGCTGCAGCACCCACGCCAGCAGTAGGCCGCAGACGGCGTTGATGGTGGCGCCAGCCAGCGCAGCGCTGAAGCTGAGTCGGTAAGCTGCCAGCGCCCGGTCCGAGAAGACGATCTCCAGGAAGCGCGCGGGTGTGAGCGTGGCCGCCTTGAGCACCAGCGTGGCCAGGGGAATGAGAACAATGAGCCCGAGGAAGGTGAGCGTGAAGCCCATCGCCAGGCCAAAGCCGGGGAGAATGCCTTGGCGTGTCTGGCGCATCGTTTCTCGCCGCTCCCTCGGTTGACGATCGCGGCCGGCCGCGGGTTCGGCTGGCCCTGGCGGGCCGAACCCGTGGCCGCGCGATCTGGGTTCTACTTCTTGATCTGGTAGATCTGGTCGAATACGCCCCCATCGCCGAAGTGGGTGTGCTGGGCCTTTGTCCAGCCGCCGAATACCTCGTCGATCGTGAACAAATTGATCTCGGGGAACTGCTGCTTGTACTTATCCGCGACGCTGGCCAACGTTGGCCGGTAGAAGTGCTTGGCCGCGATCTCTTGACCCACAGGTGTGTATAAGTACTTCAGATAAGCCTCGCCCACACCGCGGGTGCCACGCCGATCGACGATCTTGTCCACCACGGTGACCGGGGGTTCAGCCACGATGCTCAGCGAGGGCACGACGATCTCGAGCTCGCCCGGCTTCAGCTTCTGCATCGCCAGAAGGGCTTCGTTTTCCCAGGCGATCAGCACGTCACCGATGTTGCGCTCGACGAAGGTGATCGTTGATCCGCGCGCCCCGGTGTCGAGGATCGCCACGTTCCTGAAGATGCGCGTCACCAGGTCACGGGCCTGGGCTTCATCGCCATCGGGTTGGGCCAAGGCGTAACCCCAGGCCGCCAGGTAGTTCCAGCGCGCGCCACCAGAGGTCTTCGGATTGGGCGTAACCACCGCCACACCCTCGCGGCCCAGATCGTCCCAGTCCTTGATCTGCTTGGGGTTGCCCTTGCGGACCAGGAAGACGATCGTCGAGGTGTAGGGCGAGGCGTTATGCGGCAGCCGCGACTGCCAGTCCTGGGCGATCAGACCGGTGCCCGCAATGACGTCGATGTCGTAGGCCAGCGCCAGCGTGACCACATCGGCCTCCAGTCCATCCATGACCGCTCGCGCCTGCTTGCCCGCCCCACCGTGCGACTGGTTGATCGTGACCTTCTGGCCGGTCGAATCCTCGTAGTGCCTGGCGAAGGCGGCGTTGAAATCCTGGTACAGCTCGCGGGTCGGATCGTAGGAAACATTCAGGATCGATAGCTCCTTGGCGCTGCCCGCTCCGGTCCCCAGCACCAGCACTCCCACCAAGACCATGGCTATCCGGGCCGGGCTTCCCGAGGTCCTCCCGGGCGTCTCTCGCATGACGACTTCCTCCTTTACACTCCTGTGCGACCAGCGGCGGTCGCATAACCCCACTCAGACCGGCCGCAGCGGGAGGCTGGCGACCGGTTCCTCCGCGATCGTGGTCTCCTGCGAACGCACGATCAATACGGGGACCTCTCCCAGATCGCTGAGCAGCCCGCCCATCAGGCTGCCGAATCGCACGCGTCCGCTGCGATCGGGAGCCGGGGCCCCCAACACGACCATCTCGTAGGCGCCGTCGGTCACCTCACGCAGGATCTGCTCGCGGGTGCGGCCGCGCCGCAACGCCGTCTGGCCCGCAAGACCCACCGCGGAGATCGTGCGCGCGCCGGCCGCCAGGAAGCGTTCACCCTGCGCGCACTCATGAGCGGTGCCGTGCTCCGGCACGACTGTGAGCAAGGTCGTTGCGGCGCCGAGGTGGCGCACCAGACGCCCGGCGAAGAGCACGTCGTCCTTGCCCGGCTCGCCCACCGCGACGCAGATCAGCACGCGTTGGGGCACCTTGCACTCCGCGGGCACCAGCAGGAGGTGGTGTTCGTGGGCGCCCAGGACGCTTTCGGCGACTTCGACGACCCCCTCGGGCGAGCGGCCGTGGATCACCAGGTCATAGGGCTGCCGCGAGGCCTCGCGTTCGAGGGCCTCCTCCAGCGGATCGACGGCGCTGCGCAGCTCGAGGGCGGCTGGACCGGCGCCAATCCGCTCGCGGGCCTGTTCCAGGTCCGCCTCGATGGTGGGCTGGTCGTGGCCGACCTGCAAGACCGTGACCCGGGCATGCGCGAGCCGCGCGATGTCGCCGGCCAGTCCGATCGCCGCGTGCCCGTGGGGCGTGCCGTCGGAGACGACCAGGAAGCTCATGCCCGGGTGCGTGAGCGCGTGGATCCTGCGCACACCGACCCAGGCCGTCTCACCCGGCACCAGCGGATAACGGCGAGTCTGATGCTGCGAACGCGTGGCTTCGATGAGCACGTAGTCGGCACCGAAGGGCGCCTGCGGGGCGATGGCGCGCACCCCCTTGAGGCTGGGCAGCCGCAGGCGAATCCGTTCGATCGAACCAGTGAAACCGGCCTCGTCGATGACCGCCTGGCCCAGCAGTGGATAGGCCACCGCCTCGCGCGTGTCCTTGACGGCGACATCCTCGGGTCGGAAGAGCACCTGCACGCGCCGCCCGCCGCCGCTCGACGTGATGTGACTGTCGAGTGGAAAGCGAACCGGTCCCAGGGTGACGCCGGTGGCATCGCACTCGCCCACCATCAGATTGGCCTTGCCCAGAAAGGTCGCCACGAACTCCGTCTGCGGGTGCATGTAGAGCTCGCCAGGCGGCCCCACTTCCAGCAGGCGGCCGAAGTTCATGACGCCCATGCGGTCGGCCAGCTCGAAGCCTTCCTCCTGGTCATGCGTCACGAAGATCGTCGTCACGTTGAGCTCGCTCTGGATGCGACGCAGGAACCGGCGCAGGTCGGAGCGGATCTTCGCATCCAGGGCCCCGAACGGCTCATCGAGCAAGAGGACCTCGGGCTGATGCGCCAGTGCGCGGGCCAGCGCCACGCGCTGCTGCTGGCCGCCCGAAAGCTGGCTGGGTAGACGCTTCTCCAAGCCGACCAGGCCGACCAGCTCGAGCAGGTCGTCCCGGCGCCGGCGGCGCTCCGCTGACCTGACCTTGCGGATGCGCAGCGGGAACTCGATGTTGTCCGCCACGGTCATGTGGCGGAAAAGGGCGTAGTGCTGGAAGACGAAGCCCACGCCCCGGTGTTGGGGAGGCAGGTGGGTGACGTCCCGGCTGTGCAGGAGGACCCGGCCGCCCTCGGCATCGAGCAGCCCCGCGATGAGGCGCAGCACGGTGCTCTTGCCGCTGCCGCTGGGGCCGAGCAAGACGAAGAGCTCGCCGTCGGCGATTTCCAAGGACACGTTGCTGACGACACAGTGGGAGCCGAAGCACTTCGTGAGCTGCTCGAGGACGATCGACATGACGATCCTTCGCCGGCAGTCGGCGCCGGCCAGGCTCCACCGGCTCGGCCCGAGCCGGTCCCGTGGTTTGTCCCTTCGGTGGCGGGCCGCACCTCGGCGGGCCACCACTCCACGGCCACATCATCGGTTGCGCCCGGTAACACGGTCAGTCGAAACGCGGTGACAAAGTGGTGACGGATGAGGCGCTGACCGTGTGGTCGCGGCTGGCGGCGGGTGACGGAAGGGCTGGGCTGCCGCGGGGAGCCGGCCGCGCGGCCGGCTCCCCGGGAATGCTAGCGGGACAGGACGCTCTCGATCCGCGGGAGCATCCAGTCGAGCTCCTCGCGCTTGATGATGAGCGGCGGCGCAAAGCGGATGACGTTCTCGTGCGTTTCCTTGGCCAGGATGCCCTCATCCCGCAGCGCCTCGCAGTAGGGCCGGGCCTTGGTGTTGAGCACCACGCCGATCAAGAGACCCTTGCCGCGCACCAGCTTGACCACGTGCGAGTTGATGCCGCGCAGGCGCGCCATGAAGTACTCGCCGCTCTCGTGCGCGCGCTCGACGAGCTTCTCCTCGCGGATCACGCGCAACGCCACCCGCCCCACCGCGGCCGCCAGCGGGTTGCCGCCGAAGGTCGATCCGTGCGTGCCCGGCGTGAAGACGCCCAGGATCTCCTGTGAGGCGGTCACGGCCGAGACGGGGTAGACGCCACCGCCGAGCGCCTTGCCAAGGATGTACAGGTCGGGTTTGACGTCCTCGTGGTCGGCGCAGAAGAGGCGGCCGGTGCGACCCAGGCCGGTCTGGATCTCGTCGTCGATGAGCAGGATCCGCTTCTGCGAGCAGAGCTCGCGCAGCTGCTGGAGATAGCCGGCGGGAGGGACGATCACCCCGCCTTCGCCCTGGATCGGCTCGACCAGGATCGCGACCGTGTTGGGTGTGATCGCTGAGCGCATGGCGTCGATGTTGCCGTACGGGACGAGCTTGAAACCAGGGGTGAAGGGGCCGAAGCCGCGCCGATAGCTTTCCTCGGACGAGAACCCCACGATGGTCGTGGTGCGGCCGTGGAAATTGCCCTCGCAGGCGATGATCTCCGCCTTGCCATCGGGAATGCCCTTCACATCGTAGCCCCACTTGCGCGCTGCCTTGATGGCGGTCTCGACCGCCTCGGCGCCCGTGTTCATGGGCAGGGCCAACTCCATCTTCACCATCTCGCACAGGTCGCGCAGAAAGGGCCCCATCACGGCATTGTGGAAGGCGCGTGAGGTGAGCGTGACCTTGTCGGCCTGGTCCTTGAGCGCCTGCACGATGGCCGGGTGCCGATGGCCCTGGTTGAGGGCCGAGTAGGCGGAGAGGCAATCGAGGTACTTCTTCCCGTCGACGTCCCAGACCCACACGCCCTCGGCCCGCTCGATCACGACATCGAGGGGATGGTAGTTGTTGGCGCTGAAGCTCTCGGCGAGATGGATCAAATCCTGGCTCTTGGCTCCCAGCATCGCTCCCTCCTGTCTGTCACCTGCCGATGGCGGCTGAGAAAACAAACGGCAGGGAATTGTAGCAGAGCTGTCGTCCACCGAGAAAGACTTTGCTCACCGGCGCGGGTCTGGACCGGGCAGCGATTGCACGCCGCCGACCCATGGGGGGCTCGGTGGCCTGGCCCCGCTCGCAGTCGCTGCCCGCGTCCCGGCCACCGCTGGCGGGTCGATCCCTCCCTCAGCAAACTTGCGAACCAGACCGATCCGACTATGGTTAACTGATTCAGACTTTGGGCTGTCTGCTTTCCGTGCGGGGCCTGCCGGCACCAGGCGTGCGGCCCCACTGGCGGCGTGAGACCCGGGATGAAAGGTGGGACGATGCGGTTGATGTGGCCAACGAAGTCGGCCGGCGGCTGGGCGCTGCTCGGGATGCTCGCCGCCGGCGGCGGCGGGCTGGGGGGGTGCAGCCAGGGCGCGCCGGAGCGGGGCGGCCCCGTAATTATTATAAGCATAGATACTTGTAGGGCCGACCATCTCGGTTGTTACGGCCGGTCGCCGAGCCCGACGCCCGCTCTGGACAGGTTGGCGGCGCAGGCGGTGCTCTTCGAGGAGGTGGTTTCCCCGGTGCCGCTGACCCTGCCGGCCCACTGCTCCATGCTCACGGGTGTGACGCCGCTGGTCCACGGCGTGCACGACAACATGACCTACCGGCTGAGCGACGAGCAGATCACGTTGGCCGAGATCCTGAAGGACCGCGGGTATGCCACCGGGGCCATCCTGGGCGCCTTCGTGCTCGATGGGCGCTTCGGTCTGTCGCAGGGTTTCGATGTCTACGACGACATTATCGAGGCGACCTCCAACGACAGCGTGGTGCTCGAGAACGAGCGACGCGCGACCGAGGTGACGGACCGCGCTTGCGCCTGGGTCGACGCGCAGGCCGGGCGAGCCTTCTTCCTCTTCGCGCACTACTACGACCCGCACTGGCCCTACGCGCCGCCCGAGCCCTATGCCGCGCGCTTCGCCGGACAGCCCTACGCGGGCGAGCTCGCCTACGCCGACGCCGAGATCGGGCGCTTGCTGCAGCATCTGCGTGACCGCGGGCTCTACGACCGGGCGCTGATCGCCGTGACCGGCGATCACGGCGAGAGTCTGGGCGAGCACGGTGAGATGATGCACGGGTACTTCATCTACCAGAGCACGGTGCGCGTGCCCCTGATCGTCAAGCCGCCGCATGGAGGTTCGGCCGCGGCGCAGGCCGAGCGTGTGGCGGCCCGCGCGGGGCTGATCGACGTGGTGCCCACGGTGCTCGGTTATCTGGGATTGCCAGCCGCGATCAGCGTCGAGGGCCGCGACCTCAGCCGGCCCGACGCGGATGCGGAGGGGATCGAGCCCCGTGACTTCTACTGCGAGTCGCTCACGCCCACGATCTACGGCTGTAGCCCCCTCCTGGGATTGGTGGGCGGCGACTGGAAGCTGATCGACTCCTCCGAGCCCGAGCTCTACACGCTGGCCGATGATCCGCATGAGCAGCACGATCGCGCTGGCGAGCTGCCGGCGCGCGTCGCGGCGTTGCGCGCCCGACTGGTGGGTCTGGTGGCCACGCATGACCAGGACGCAGCCACTACCGAGCGCCAGACCGCCGACGAGGAGACACGCCAGCGGCTGCAGTCGCTCGGCTACATTGCCGGCCGCGCCGTCGAAGAAGATCTCCACGTCGATCACACGCGCCCGGCCCCGCGGGATCTGATCGACTACCACGAGGCGCTGCAGACGGTGCTCGACCGGGTGGGCCGTGGTGATCTGAGCGGCGCCCGCGAGCTGGGCGAGCGGATGCTGCGCGAGCGCCCCGAGATACCCGATGCGCTCATCTTGCTGGGCGACATCGCCCACCAGCAGGGCGATCTGCCCCAGGCTGCCGCCCACTACCGAGCCTACCTGGATCGAGAGGAGGCCCGGACGCTGACCGAAGGCGATGAGGGTGACGGAGAGGCCGAAGACAGCCATCTCTCCAACCGCTACCGGGCCCACTACGATTTGGCCAACGTGCTGGCCAGCCTCGGGCGCCCACAGGAGGCGGAGGGGCACTACCGGGAGACCCTGCGGCTCATCCCCAACCACGTCGACGCCCAGGTCAATCTCGGCCTGCTCCTGGCCGAGGCGGGGAGATTGGACGAGGCCACGGCTCTGTTTCGGGAGGCGCTGGCGCTCGAGCCGGCCTTGCCCGACACGCGCCTGGACTTGGCCCGGGCCCTGGCCCTGCAGGGGTCGCTCGACGAGGCGCTGCAGGAATACGAAACGCTGCTCGAGACTCAGCCCGACCGGATCGAGGCCCTCCTGGCCCACGGCGATCTGCTCGTGCACATGGGTTGTGCGTCCGAGGCGGTCGAGAGCTTCACCCGGGTCACCCGGCTCAGCCCGGAGGATGCCCAGGGGCACATTCGTCTGGCGCGAACGCTCTTATCGCAGGGTCGGACCGACGAGGCCCTCGCGGCCTATCGGCGGGGCCTGACGCAGACTCCGGCCTGGCCGGATCTGGCGCGGGAACTGGTCTGGGTTCTGGCCACCCACGAGGACCCGGACTTCCGCAATGGCGCCGAGGCGCTGCAAGTCTGCGCGCGCCTCATGCGGGTCGCGGGCGACGCGGATCCGGCAGCCCTGGAGTTGATGGCCGCCTGCCAGGCGGAAGAAGGGCACATCGACACCGCCATCCAGTGTCAAGAGAGGGCCGTGGCGCTCGCCCGGAGGAGCGGGTCCCAAGGGGCGCGAGTGCTCGAGATTATGGAATCGCGCCTGCGGCAGTACCGTTCCGGACGGCCGCTGCGCCACCACTTCGGCCCGGGCCCAGGACCCTCCTAGCCGCGCGGTAGGATGGCCGCCCGCCGATGGTTCCTCCCGTCGTGTCAGGAGGTGCGGAGCGGGCCGTCCCTTGCGGGACCAGCGCCGGAGGTCCGCCTTAGGGGGGGACCGCGGAGAGGCGCCAAGCGAAGCGAACTCAGCCTGCGCAACGCTCCCCGAGGGGACCGCGGCACCGGACGAACCGGCCCGCCACGCCAGGTTGAGTATGGGCGAGATGGGCGAAAACCGCCTGTGGAAAAGCCATGGGAAGGGTGAAGATCAGCTGCCGCTCTTCCTAACGGAACAGCTTCTCGATGAATGACCCCTCGGCGACCCTTTCGGTCGCCACGATCGGCACCTCGGCGATCTCCTGCCCATCCAGAACCGCCACCGCCTTGCCCACGACCTGGCCGGCTTCGACGGGCGCCGTCACGGCGGGGGCCACGCGCTTCTCGATGACGACGGCTTCCACCTCGTCCGGACGCAGAGACACGGTCAGCGACTCGGTCAGGGCCAGCGGCACTTTGCGGGCCTTGCCGTGTTTGACCTTCAAGGGCGCGAGCTGTTCGCGCGTGTGGTCCAACAGGGTTTGCTGCTGGTAGAGGTTGAACCCGAAGGTCAGCAAGCGACTCGCCTCGACGCCCCGCTGCCTGTCGGTCGGGGCCCCCATGACGACCGCGATCAGGCGACGCTCCTTCTGGACAGCCGTGGCGGTCAGGCAGTAGCCGGCGCCCCGGTGATACCCGGTCTTCAGGCCGTCCAGTCCGCGGTACTTGCCGATCAGACGGTTCGGGTTGTGCAAGGTGAACTCGCCGTTGCGGAAGGGGGCCTCGGCCGTCGATCCCCAGTGCAGCGCCTCGGGGTGTTTGACCAGCTCGCGGGCCAGCAGCGCCATATCATAGGCCGACGTCAGGTCGGGAAGCTGGTCTTTCCCCGGGGGCAGGCCGTGCACCGACTGGAACCGTGTATCGGTCATGCCGAGCGTTCGGGCGCGCTCATTCATCGCGTCCACAAAGGCCTCGACCGAGCCGGCGTAATGCTCCGCGAGGGCCGTGGCAGCGTCGTTGGCAGAGTGCACGGCCAGCGCCATCAGCAGCTCCTCGAGCTTGAAGACCTCGCCTTGCTTGAGGTAGACCTGCGAACCGCCGATCTGGCTGGCCCGGCCGGAAACCTGCACGTCGTCATTCAAACTGAGCTCTTTGCGCCCGACGGCCTCGAGGACGATCAGCTCGGTCATCATCTTGACCATCGAGGCGGGTTCGTGCACGTCGTGCGCTCGTTCCGCGACCAAGAGGTCGCCCGTCTCGGCGTCGAGCACGACGGCCGAGAAGAAGGAACCGATCATCGTGGCCGGGAGGGCCGCATCGACGGAGGCGGCGCTCGTTGCCCGGGCGTCGATGGCTGAGATTGCTGACCCGGCGCACAGTGCGCCGGTCAAGCCAAGAGCAAGCAGTACCTGGCGGGGCAATTCAGTATCTCCTTGACGATGAATACTTTAGGCCGACCATTCCTGTCCGACGCGCCTAAGGTAGTGCCCTTCCCCGGGCCTGTCAAGATTCGCCCCCAGTGATGCCTCCAACGACCGCTGATCTACCGGGCGATGATCGCCCGCTGCCCGCGCTCGCCGGCGGGTGTGGTCAAGCGCACGAAAAAGATGCCCGAGCCCACGCGCGCACCGGCGCCGTTGCGTCCGTCCCAACGGATTTCATGCCGTCCGGCGGCCAGTGGCTGATGGACCAGGTGACGCACGAGGCGCCCGCTGACATCGTGCACGCGCAGGTCGACCGGGCCCGCCGCGGGCAGCGCGAACCGCACCGCGACCTCGCCGCCCAGGAGGCTCGCGATCGCAAGCGACAGCGCCGGTCCCGGGCGCCCGGCTTCCTCATCCGCACCGGCCAGGTTGTACAGCGCGAGCACCATGAAGTCGTCGATGCCGCCCTCGTCCAGCGAGGGGTTGGGCAGTCCGTACATCACCACGCGGAACTGGACGTGGCGCGGATCAGGAATCACGCTCGTCAGGTCGACCGTGATCGGTTGCCAGGCTGGCTCGGGATCGAAGCCCGCCGCGTGATGGATCAGAAGCCAAGGACCGCCGTCATTGCTGGCGGCCACGTCCATCGTCCCTTGCTGGGAGCCGAGCGTCTGGAACCAGAGCTGGAACTGGACCGTGATGAGCTCGGCGCCGGAGAAGTCGAACACGGGCGAGAGCAGCGTCGTCTGCCCGTCGGCATCGCTGTACCAGGCATAGCCGCCGGTGTATTGGCCGGTGATCCAGCAGTAGCGGCCAGGCTCGGGTGTGGCGTCATCGTCGGGCACCAGGACATAGGGGCCGACGATCACGCGAATGGGATCGGCCCGCTCCCAGATTCCTTGCGTGGCGTCGTCCCCGGGAGCGCCGACGGTCCAATCGCACTCGTCCTCGAAGGGTTCGTAGATCGTGACGATCTCCGCCGCGTGCAGCGTGGTGGGTGCGTTGCGCGGGTCGGTCAGGGTGTGATGCTCCAGGTCGGCGGCGAAGATAAAGTACTCGATCAGCGTGCCGACCGGATGGCCGGGGATCTCAGCGACCCAGGTACTGTCCCCGCCCGCGGGCAGCATCGGTGTCACAGCGAAGGTGGGCGACCCCGCGGTCCGATGGTAGACCAGCACGGAGTCGGTGTTGATCGCGCTGTGCAACCCGTAGATCCGCGCTTCGACGTGCACTGTCTCGCCCTCGGGCGCCGCAATGTACGGGTAACCCACGTGGTGGATGACCACATCGGTGAACATCTCGGGGCAAGCGAAACCATGCCGCTGGGCCGCCGGGCAGATGTCAGCCCAGTTGGGCGTACCGCTGTCGAGGTTGCCGTCGTCGTCATCGGCGATGAACGCCCACCACACCTGCTCGGGCTGCGTCAGGGGCAGGCCGAGCTCGCGGGCGAAGTGCCAGATCTCGCTCGCGCGCCGGTGCCCTGCCTCGGGACCGAGGGTGGCCATCAGATTCTGGCGCACGTCCCAGTGGAAACCGGCCAGGATCTGCCCGTCGTGGTGTCCCTGGCCGGTGAGGCTGTCGGGCCAGGTCAGGCTGTTGTCCGAATTGCGAATGCCGTTGCTGCAGTCTCGATAGAAGCCGAGCCCCATCCGGGACTCGTTCGTCAAGTAGTTGCCGATCACATCGGAGTTGGCTTCGTGCAGGTCGGACGGGGGATCGTTGGGGCCGTACATGAAGTCGGTGATCCCGTGGCCATATTCGTGGTTGATGACGTCGCCGAGCTGGCCGGTGTTGGCGCAGGCGGTTGTCTCGTGGAAGAAGTTGATGCTCTGGCCGTCCCAGTAGGCATTGCAGGCCTGCTGCAGGTTGACGTTGGCCGACATCTGCCAGTCGAGGTCGGTCCAGTCGGGGTCGAGCCACTTGATCAACTCGTGCGCGTTGTTGGCGTGATAGAACACATCGCGCTCGTCCATGCGCGCGCTGCTGTTGTCCCAATAAAGTTGGAAGGGCACGCCGGGCACGATCTGGCCCAGGAAGAGCGCGTCGTCGCCCACGACGTTGTCGACGCGGAACCAGGGCCCGCTCATCTGGGCGCGGATCGATTCGGGCTCCGATCCGGCGTAGGGGATCAGGAACTGCCCGGAGGCATCGGTCGTGTCGGCGCCGACGCCCAGGATCTCGACCGCCAGGAGTTGCACGGGCCAATCGGCCACGCCGAAGCACCAGCCGGGATTCTCCAGCGCGCCGCTCGCGTCGCCCGAAAAGTCAGCGGTGCGCAGGACATTCTGGATCTGGAGCACCTGGCCGCTCATGGCGTCGACATCGACGAGCCAGGCCGCCAGGGGATCGTGGCAGAAGGTGTCCACGCGGTAGATCAGCCGGCCCTCGGTGGCCGACACGGGCAGCACGCCGAACTGCTGGATCTCCATCCGGTCGCCGGCGCCCGGCCTGGCCGGGGCCAGGCCGCGGCCTACGAGCTCGCGCCGGGCCGCCGCGAGCGCGCCCGCGCGGTCGAGCACCGCCTGACGGGGGGCGCGCAGGGCTGGCCACAGATCCCCGCCGAAGGCGGCGATGCGGCCCGTCTCCATCATCGCGACGGTGAAGCGTGAGCCGATCACGGGCAGATCGCCCAGCCGCTGGGTGAAGTGGACCGACCATTTGCCCAGGCCGTGACTGATCTTGTGGACCACGAGGGCGTCCGCGTCGATGGGCGCGAGCGCTGCCCCCGCGTCCACGAAGCGGCGCGCCACGCGCTCGGCGGTGACCTCGTCAGAGATCGCTTGGCCCGTTGAGATTCCGGAACCCGTGACCAGCCGGGGGGTGAGCGTGACCGGGTTCCAGGAGAGGGCCCGCCAGCGGCCGCCAACCTGCTGCGAGAAGCGCGCCAGGCTGCGGTCGGTCCGCAGGCGGTCGGCCGCGGGCAGATCACCGGCGCCGCCGTTCAACGATCGGGTGATCCCGTCCGGACTCTGGGTGAGCAACTCCTCCGCGAAGCGGTGGGCATCGGTGGGTTGCAGGGCCCGTGCGGGCGAAACCAGATAGGCGCCAAGCCCCAAGGTCAGAATCGCCATAAAGACAAGCTGTTCAATGGATGTACGGAACCGGTCCATTGGGTTCCTCCCCCCTGTTGGTGGACGTCGTCATGTCTGCCACAATGGGCTCGGGAGCTCGTTCAGATGATCTTACCATGAACGCGGGAGGTCGGACGATGGAGTATCGGAACCTCGGCTCGGCGGGCCTCAGGATCTCGGAGTTGTCCCTGGGCTCGTGGGTGACCTTTGGGTCGCAGATCGATGAGCAGGCCGCCGAGCGCTGCATGCACGCGGCCTACGAGGCGGGCGTCAACTTCTTCGACAATGCGGAGGCGTATGCCAGCGGCCAGAGCGAGGTCGTGATGGGCAACGTCATCCGCCGCGCCGGCTGGAAGCGGTCGGACCTCATCGTGTCGACGAAGATCTTCTGGGGTGGAAAGGGGCCGAACGATCGGGGCCTGTCGCGCAAGCACATCCTCGAAGGGACCGACGCCGCCCTGAAACGCCTCGGGTTGGACTACGTCGACCTGATCTTCTGCCACCGCGCCGATCTGCACACGCCGATCGAGGAGACGGTGCGGGCGATGAACCACGTCATCCAACAGGGCCAGGCGCTCTACTGGGGCACCAGCGAATGGAGCGCCCAGCAGATCACCGAGGCCTGGGCGGTCGCGCGTCGCGAGCACTTGATCGGGCCCCAGATGGAGCAGCCCCAGTACAACCTGTTCCATCGCGACCGCGTCGAGCGTGAGTATCAACCGCTCTACGAGCGCTTCGGGCTGGGCACAACGATCTGGAGCCCGCTGGCGAGCGGATTTCTCACGGGGAAGTACCTCAAGGGCGTGCCCGCCGATTCGCGGCTGGGTCTGGAGAACATGGCCTGGTTGCGCGAGAGCTTCGCGGGCCCCGAGTGGCAAGCGCGCGCGGCGCAGCTGCCGCGCCTGGCGGCGATCGCGGGTGACCTCGATGCCAGCCTGGCCCAGCTCGCCCTGGCCTGGTGCTTGAAGAACCCCCGCGTCAGCACCGTCATCACCGGCGCCTCGCGTCCCGAGCAGGTCGCCGAGAACATGCGGGCGGCCGAGGTGGCCGCCCGGCTCACGGATGACGTGCTGGCGCGCATCGAGGAGGTGCTCGCCAACCGGCCGGCGCCGGAGCGCGATTGGCGCTAGCGCGCGCGGGGCTGACGCTAGTACTCGATCACGCTCAGGCGCTTGAGCATCTGGTCGCGCGTGATCTTGCCGTCGGCCAGCAGGCGCAGGTCGCTCACCTTGGCTTTCAGGATGAGGTGGGTGATCTCCTCCTCCTCCAGGAGATCGATGTTCTCGAGGAACGCGGTGATCGCCACGAACTGGTTGTCGCGCAGCTCGGCGAGCGTGTCGCCGTAGTCGATCAGCGTCTCGACCAGCTCATCCTTGCCCTTCGCATAGCGGTCGGCTTCGCGCTCGCGACGCTTGTCGCGCAGTTGCTCGAAGGTCAGGCCTTCGTCCTCCTCGTCCTTCTCGCCATCCTTGTCGGAATCGCGAAAGACGATGACCTTGTCGCCGTCCTGCTCGATGCGGATGTCCTTGAGGTCCTTGAGGAACGACAGCCCGTCGAAGTCGATGTACCCGGACCCCAGCCCGCGGCTGACCAGGGACGCGTCGAAGGAGAAGATCACCCCGAACTCATCGAGGTAGACGCTGCGCGTGTAGTTGCCGCTGCCGCCCACGAGCCAGTGGGGGCTCTCGCGCAGGACCTCGTTGAGAACCTTCTCCATCACGTTGATCTTGCGCTCCAGCCGCCGGGGGACCGTGGTGTCCTGAGCCTCGGCCCCGATCGGCGCCAACAGAAGGGCTGCGCCCAGCGCCAGGATGCCCGGGGGGAAGGCCCTGGAAACGAAGTTCTTGTGGATTCTACTCATGGCGTACACCCTCCTCGCTTAGCGTCCGGGGCGCAGCCGCCGGTGTGGAATCACCAGTCGCCTGCCCCCGGGGGATTTCCAACCGTTCACCATCCCAGGCGCCTGCTTGCAGCAGGGCCAGAAGAGCCCGGTTCATCTCGGAGGTGATCTGGCGCCGATCGCGGAGGCGGTCCTCCTCCGCGGCGCGGTGGTAGTCGCGTAGCAGGTAGACCGTCTGCCCCAAGTAGCGGTCCTGCTGCTGCTCGAGCCGTGTTTCGGTGGCGCTGACGAGCTGCTGGGCGAAGGCCACCAGCTCGCCCCGCGTGACGGGGGCGTTGAGGTCGGGGTCGCCGGCCGATGTCGCTTCCGGCTCGAGCCCCGCGAGCGCCGGGACCGTGGGGGCGGCCGGTCCGAAATGCACGGCCAGGCCGCCCGAGACGCGGTCAATGCGCAGGCCGGCGAACATCAGGATCACCGCGGCAGCCGCAGCCAGGGCGAAGCCCGCTGCCGGGCGCGCCAGCAGGCTCACCCACCAGCCCCGCGCGCGTTCCCTCTTGCGCCCAGCGGCGTCGCCCGCGCCGGCGGCCGCGGGGAGCTGGAACACGAAGCCTGGATCGGTGTCGGCGGCCTCTTGCTCCGCTGCTCTCAGAAATCCGCGCGACTCCTGGAGCTCGTCCCATTCGGCCCGCAACACGGGGTCATGGGCCAGCTGCGTGAGGAACTCCTCCTCTTCTTCGGGGGGCAGTTCGCCGTACAGGGCTGCCACCATGCGGTCGCGCCACACATCGAGCTCCCGGTTGATTTCCTGGTCTGTCATGGCTAGGCGTCTCCCTTCAGGAAGCTCGCTTCCGTGATGCCATGCTCGCGCAGCATCTTGCGCATGGACTTCAGACCGTAGAAGATCCGCGTGCGCACCGTGGCTGCCGGCACGCCGGTGATCCGCCCGATCTCCTCGGACGTCAGGCCTTGATACTCCCGCAGCAGGATGGCGGTCTTCTGCTCAAGGGGCAGCCGGTCGAGCACCTGGTGCAGCGCCTTGGCCAGACCCGACCGCTCGGCGGCCCGATCGGTGGCCGGTACGCTTCCGGCGATCGCGACCAACTCGGCCTCTCCGGGCTGCCCCTCCTCGTAGCTCACCGCCACGCGTCCACCGCGGGCGCGATATCGGTCGCGGCACAGGTTGAGCGCGATGTGGTGCAGCCAGGCGGTGAAGCGCTCCGGATCGCGCAGGCGCCCGATGTTCTGGTACGCCTTCATCAAGGCGTCCTGGCACGCGTCGCGCGCGTCCTCGTCGTTGTCCAGCATCCGCCGCACGAAACGGTACAGCCGACCGTCCCAGCGGCTGGCGAGCTGGCTGAAGGCGCCGAGGTCGCCCTGTTGCGAGAGGGCGGCCAGTTCCGCATCGGTCATGGGCTTAGACCTGTTCACCGCTCCGGGAGACCCTTCTCCCACCTGTCCCGCGTCGGGAAAGACGGTCCAGGCGGCCGTGGCGTTCAATGGGGGGCGGGGGTTTCCGGTCAACCCCGCGACCTCAGAGGCCATCTACGCGCGGCTATGGCCCCTAGGTTCTTCCGGCCCGAGGGTTTATCCTGGCATCCGCTGGGGCTCCTGGCCAGAACTACCTCGCGCGGCCCGGGAGACCCCCGCCAACCGTGCAGGGAGGGCATGGTGGGGCAACGGTCGTCAGAGTGGTTCGTGACCGCCTTCGGCGAGCTCTACCCCCTGCTCTATGCCCACCGCGACGATGACGCCGCCAGTCGCGAGACGCTGGGCCTGCTGGCCCACCTGGGCCTGGGCGGCAGGGATATGCGGATCCTGGACCTGTGCTGCGGAGCGGGCCGGCACGCGGCGGCCCTGGCGGCCTGGGGCGGCCGCGTGGTGGGACTCGACCTCTCGGCGGCCCTGCTCGGCCACGCGGCCCGACGCCCCGGGCTGACCGGACGGCTCGTCCGCGGTGACATGCGCCGCCTGCCCTTCGGGTGCGCCTTCGATCTGGTGCTGAACCTGTTCACCAGCTTCGGGTACTTTGCCGGCGATGCCGAGAACGAGCAGGCGCTCCGCGAGATGGCGCGCGTGCTCGCGCCGGGTGGCACGCTGGTTGTCGACCACCTGCATCGCGAGCGCGCCCAGCGCGACCTGGTGGTGGAAGACACCCGCGCCGAGCATGGGCTGGTGATCCGCCAGCGGCGCGAGATCCACGGCCAGCGGATCTGCAAGGAGATCACCGTGCGCCGCCAGGACGGACGCGAGGAGCGCTTCGTCGAGGACGTTCGTCTCTATCGCCCCGAGGAGATGGCGGCCATGATGGCGGCGGCCCGTCTCGGCGCGGTGCGCCTGCGCGGCTCGTTGGCCGGGGCGCCGTTCGGCCCCGAGGCGCCGCGGATGGTCGTGATCGCACAGAAGTCGCGCGATTAGGGCAGGCCACGCGCCAGAGTGGCGACCAGAGGTCTGAGATTGGCGAAGCTCACCTTCGACATGGAAACGATCGACTTCGCAGCGCTCGCCGGGCGGGGCGATCTTGGGTTGTTCGCGCGCTTGTCCGCCAGCGGCGGTCTGGCGGCGTATCCGCTGCTGGACCGCACGCGCCCGGTGCCGAGCGCTTCGCCCTGGCTCGACCGCGAGGCGGTGGCCCGCGAGATCGCCCGGCAGAACCCCGGATTGCCCGCGCCCGCCCCGGCGTGGGACTACGTCGTCGCGGGGCAGCAGGCCGGTTTGCTCACCGGCCCGCTCTACACCTTCCTCAAGGCCGCCACCGCGATCGCCGTCGCCCGCGACCTCGCTGCCGGCACCGGGCGCCCAATCCAGCCGCTCTTCTGGATCGCGAGCGAGGACCACGACGTGCTCGAAGTCAACCGGGTGACGGTGGGCGGCCGGCGGTTCGTGCACGAGTACGGCGGGCAGATCGCCCGCGGGCGCATGCCGCAGGTGGCCGACATCGACCTGCACGCGGCGCGCGAGCCGCTGCTCGAGTTCCTGCGCTCCACGCTGCCGGCGACCGAGTTCACGCCCTGGGTGCTGGATGAGGTGGCGGCGGCCGACTGGAGCAACTACGCCACGGCCTGCGCGGGTCTGCTGCGCGCGCTCTTCGCGCGCTGGGAGCTGCGCATGGTCGATCCCATCGCCCTGCGGTCCCTGACCGCCCCGGTGCTGGCGAGCGTTGTCGCGCGCTGGCCCGCGGCACGAGTGGCGCTCGATGAGGGTGGCGCCCGGCTGCGCGCCGTGGGTCTCAGAGCGCCGATCGAAGAGCTGCGCCTCTTCGAGATCGCGGGCGGCCGGCGCGTACCGATCGAGGCCGCCGGCGGCTCTCAATCCGTGGAAGGCCTGCGGATCGGCGGGAGCGTGCTCGGCTGGGAAGAGGCCGCTGCCGCGATCCGGCAAGCGCCTGAGCGGTTCTCCGCGGGCGCGGTGCTGCGAGCGGTCTGCCAAGACGGCGCGCTGCCCATCGTCGCGACGATCGGGGGGCCGTCGGAGCTGGCCTACCTGTGGCAGGCGGTGGCCGTGGCGGCGGCGGTGGGCGTGCGCTCGTCGGCTCGCTGGCCGCGCATCTCGGCGACCTTCGTGGGGCCGCCCGTGGCGCGGGCGCTGGCCGCGGCCGGACTGGGGGCCCGCGAGGCCTTCGCGCTCGGCGAACCCGGGCGGGACGAGGCGGTCCAGGGCGAGCGCGACCCGCGCGGCGCCGCGATCAAGCAGCGCGGGCAAGAGCTCCTGCAGACGCTCGAGGAGCTCGCTGTGCCGGGCGATCCGCGCTGGCTGCGATCGAGCCGTGAGGCGATTCAGTCGGCGGTCGCGCGCGTGGTGGCTCGTCTGGACGAGGAGCATGCGGCCCAGCAGGGTCGGACACGGGAGCGGCTGGAGAAGATCGCGGCGGCCGTCTGGCCGGAAGGGCGGTTGCAGGAACGGGTGATCAACGTGTACGAGTTGTTGAACCTCCATGGCGCCGACTTCGTGCGGGCAGTCGTGGAAGAGCTGGACCCGTGGGCGCTCGCGCACCGCTTCGCCCGTGTTCGGACCGAGCGGGGCACCTAGCCGGCGGGCGACCGAGCGGGGCCGGCATGGGCTGGGATGTGCGGGGCAGCGGAGCGATGGTCACAGGAGCGGCAGCGATGCGAGTCGATGTGCTGGCGATCGGGGCGCACCCCGACGACGTGGACATGATCTGCGGCGGGACGCTCGCCAAACTGGCGGCGCGCGGCCGGCGGGTCGCGATCCTCGACTTGACGCGCGGCGAGATGGGCACGCGCGGCACACCCGAGCTGCGGGCCGAGGAAGCGATGGCGGCCGCTGAGGTGCTCGGCGTCTGCCAGCGGACCATTCTCGATCTGGGCGACGGGCGCTTGCGCGACAGCGAGGAGAGCCGCCGGCAGGTGATCGAAATCCTGCGCGCGCTGCGCCCGGCGATTGTGATGGGCCATTACTGGGACGACTTGCACCCCGACCACTGCGCCGCCGGCCGCATCGTGCGCTCGGTGATCTACCCAGCGGGGTTCAGCAACTACCCGGCCGCCGGTGAGCCCTTCCGGCCCAACGAGGCGCTCTTCTTCATGGCGCACACGCCCTTCGCGCCGAGCTTCGTCGTGGCGATCGACGAGTTCCACGAGCGCAAGCTCGAGGCGGTGCGCTGCTACAAGTCGCAGATCCACGATCCAGACTCGACCGCGCCGCAGACCGGGATATCCCAGCCCGATTTCCTGCTCCGGCTGGAAGCGCGGGCGCGCTATTTCGGCGCCCAGATCGGCCGGACGCACGGCGAGCCCTTCCTGGTGGCGCGCGCCGTGCCGATGGAGGACCCGGTCGCCCACTACGCGGCCTTCGCGCAGACCTTCCCGCCGAGCGCGGCCGATGCGCCCTTCGAGAGCGGGTGCCCGCCGTGGGCGGGGGATTGAGTCGGCCCTGCGTCCGCGGTCGGGGAGCAGCAGATGGGCCTGTGAGCGCCCGCCACAGGGGATCGGGTGGCGCTCAAAGCGAAAGCGAGGATCCGATGAAGATCGTCTTCTCCTGCCACCCCACGCTGGGCGGCTCAGGCATCGTCGCCACCGAGCTGGCCACCGCCCTCGCGCGCCGCGGGCACCAGGTGCACCTCGCCGCCTGCAAGCGCCCCTACCGGCTGCGGGCCGATTCGGGCGTGACCTTTCACAAGGTGAACATCCCCGAGTATCCGCTGTTCATGTATCCGCCGCATGACCTGTCTTTGGCCAACAAGCTGGCCGAGATCGTCCGGCAGTTCGACATTGACATCATCCACGCGCACTATGCGATCCCGCATGCGATCACCGCGCTGCTGGCGCGGCAGGTTGTCCGGCCGCAGCGCGCGCGGGTCGTGACCACGCTGCACGGCACCGACATCACCCTGGTGGGCAGCCTGGCTGAGTTCTACGATCTCACCCGCCACGCCATGCTCCAGAGCGACGGGCTCACCGCCGTGTCGAACTGGCTGGCCCAGGAGACCGTGCGGCGCTTCGAGCTTCCCGCGGCGCCCGAGGTGATCCACAATTTCGTCGACACAGAGCATTTCCGGCCCGAAGGCCGCGCGCCCTATCCCGCGCCGGGCGAGCCTTTTCACATCCTGCACGCGAGCAACCTGCGGCCCGTCAAGCGCGTCGCCGACGTGGTGCGCGTTTTCGCGGGTGTTCAAGACCAGCTCCCCGCCCAACTCACGATCCTCGGCGAGGGGCCGGAGAAGGGGCTGGCCCAGGAGCTGGCGGCGGAGCTGGGATTGTGCGGCAGAGTCACCTTCGCGAGCACCGCCAACGACGTGCCGGGCGTCATGCGCTCAGCGCATCTCAATCTCCTGCTGAGCGATCACGAGTCGTTCGGACTCTCCGCCCTCGAGGGGCTCGCCTGCGGCACGCCCGTGGCGGGCAGCGACAGCGGCGGCCTGCCTGAGGTGATCACGGAAGGTGAGACCGGTCTGCTGTGCCCGGTCGGAGAAGTGGCTTGCACGGTGGCCAAGGCGGTGACACTGCTCAAGAACCGCACCGAGTGGGAGCGGATGAGCCGCGCGGCCGCGTCCGAAGTGCGCGAGCGCTTCGGCGTCGAGCGGGTCGTGCCACGCTACGAGGCCCTCTACGAGCGAGTGCTGGCGGGCGAGGGCCAGCGCCGCGACGTGAGCCGCTCAAATCCGCGCGACCGAGCAGGAGGAACACGGTGATCTTTGAGCAGATTCGTGTCGGAGGCGATCGCAACTTCGCCTACCTGATCGGTGACGAGGATACGCGCGCGGCGGCGCTCGTCGATCCGGCCCATCGGCCGGCGGTCGTGCTGGCGCGCGCCGCCGAGCAGGCGCTCGTCGTGCGCTTCCTGATCAACACTCACGGCCACGACGACCACGCCGGCGGCAACGACATCGTGCTGGCCCAGGGCGACGTGCGGCTCCTCCACGGTGGCCCGGGGGGCGTGGCCGACGGCCAGAAGCTCGTGATGGGATCGGTCGAGCTCACCTTCCTGCGCACACCCGGCCACAGCGAGGACAGCCTGTGCGTGCTGGCCCAGGAGACGCGCACGCCGGAAGAGCCCGGCAAGCTCATCACGGGAGACACGCTCTTCGTCGGCAAGGTGGGCGGCACCGACTTCGGCCAGGGGGCGCGCCGCGAATACGAGTCGCTCCACCGCAAGCTGCTGACGCTGCCCGATGAGACCGAGGTGTGGCCCGGTCACGATGTCGGCGTCGCGCCCAGCTCGACGATCGGTCACGAGCGGAAGACCAACCCGTTCCTGCTGCGCCGGACGTTCGAGGAGTTCGTGGAGCTGAAGCGCCACTGGCTCGAGTACAAACGCGAGCATGGGATCCAGTAGAGGCAGGGGTCTTTGCGCACGGGAGGGAGGACGATGATGGACACAGCCGCACGTTGGGGAAAGGTGGTAGTTGCGCTGATGATCGCGCTGTTGGTGTGCTGGTCGGCCGGGAGCGAGGAGCCCGCGCCCGCGGTCAACGAGGCGAGCGAGGTGGTGGTGGAGCAGATCCCCGAGATGACCGTCCTGGTGCTGCCTATGCGAGGCTCCTACAACCAGACCGGGATGGCCATCATGCAGGCGGTCGGCCACGCGGCGTCGACGGGCATCATCCGCGGCGGGCCCTTCGGGGTCTATCACGACAGCCCCGAGCAGGTGCCCGAGGACTCCCTGCGCTGGGAGATCTGCGTGCCCGCGGCGGCGGAGGCCAAGGCCGACGCGCCCTTTGAAGTGCGGAAGATGCCCGCCATGAAGGCGGCAGTCCTGACCTGCACGGGCCCCTATGACGGCACCTCCGCGTGCTGGGGCGTCATGACCGCCTGGCTGGCCCAGAGCGACTACGCGCTCGGCGGTGCCCCCCAGGAGCACTGGCTCAGCGACGTGCGCAGTGTCCCGGCGGCGCAGTGCGTGGCCCGCATCGTCTTCCCGCTGGCCAAGAAGGAGTAGCCTTGCCGGTCTACGCCGCGCTGGCGGGAGAGCTCGAGCGACGGGGAATCCGCATCACGCGTGAGGTGACGTCAGGCTCGGAGCCGCAGAAACTCCTTCTCGAACGTCCGCCCGCGGTCGCGGGAGCGATCAACCCAGCGCTCGGCGCCTCAGCTTACGGACCGATCGGATCTGCGCGCGGCGCAGCTCGATGAGCCGGCCGTGCATCTCGCAGTAGACGCGGGCCAGGTTGAGGTTGGCTCCCATCGTCCAGGCCGGCGGCTTGCCGCACCGGCGGTCCTCGCGGCCGTCGGTGAGCCACATACAGCCGATGTGGCGCAAGGCCTCCGGGACCTCGTGGACGAATTTGATGCCCGGCGATGGCAACCCTGCGCCTTGAGACGCCTCCTCATGCTCCTGTTCCTGGTGGAGTTGCCCGCTGAACAGGAGCGCCTCAGCCCAGGAGAGCGCGCGCAGGCTGTCGCCGCCGGTGGCGTGTCTGCGCTGGCCCGACCCGTTGCGCCTGCGATCGATATGCATGTCCGCGCTGCCGCCGCGGAGGTCTTCATTGTCGTCCAATTCGGGACCACCACCGCGGGGAAGCACCGTGCGCCTGATACGAGGGGCAGTATGGATTCTCATCTGCGCCTCCTTTGGCTTCCCAGCGTTGAGCCCGGGGGTTCAGGGTGAGGCCAGGTCAGCAACTTCCCCGAGCTCTAGCACCTTGTACTGCCCTCGCTACACCGGGCGGGGTGGGGAGATCCCATCAATCGGAACGCGACCACCCGAATGGATTCGCAGCCCCCTTGGGCGCGCTGACTGCAACATCGCTGCTTCCGTCGGGCAGGCCGATGCCGTCGTCCTGAGGGGCGGGTTGGGGCGGAGCAAGGCTCTGGGCTGGAGGGTATTCCCGAAAGTGCCGCCCGGGCCCTGCCGCGGAAACCCTGCGGCGCGAGTCTGGGGTGCGGGGCGGATGGCAGCTTGGCTGGCCGGGCCGGATCGGCGATAGTCAGCACCCGCGGACAGGCTTGGGCCCGAGGCCGTGACCTCGCGGTCGAGCATCTGAGGGAGGGAAGGGTAGTGAGCGAACAATCAGCCCCGGGACTCCGGCGGCTGTATCAGGGCGAGAGAGGCGGCCGGCGGGTAGTGCCGTTGCCGGCCCATCTGGCGGGGTTCGTCCTGCTCGCCGTAGCCGCGGTGAGCTCTTTCACGCTGGTCATGGGCCACATCGGGGCCCTAAGCATTCCCGGGTGCGGCCAGAACAGCCCTTGCGCCGATGCGGCCGCGAGCGCGTGGGGAAGGGTGCCGCTGATCGGTTGGCCGACGTCGTTCCTGGGCTGCGCCTACTTCGCCGGGGCCCTCGTAGCCTGGGCGCTCTCGCGGGGCGGCCTGTCGAGCTGGCTGATGGCAATCGTCCGTCTGGGGGCGCTGATGTCGCTGCTCTTCACGGCGGTCATCGTCTTTGACGACTATAGCTGCGGCTACTGCCTCGCTTCGCACGCGGGTAATTTCGGCTTCTGGATCCTGGCCGAACGCTACCGCCGCCCCGCGTCTCCCGGTTTGCGACCTGCGGCCGCCCTGGTGCTGGGTTTCGTGGTCGTCTCGGCCGTGCTGGCCGTGACCAAGTGGCGGGAAATGGCGGTGGTTGAACGGCGCGGCGAACAGGCGCGCAGCGAATCGGTGGCGCGTATCATCGCGGCCGCCGACGAAGCGAGCAATCCCGGTGCGGTTCCGGTGGCATCCGCCCCTGACCCTGAACCGCCCAGCGCGCTCCAACCCGAGGATGGGCACCAAACGCCCGCGGGGAGCGGCGGCTTCCGCGGGCGCTATCTCCACGGTCCTGACCCGGCGCCGATCCGCATCGTGATGTTCACCGACTACCAGTGCATCGACTGCAATAGAATCGAGGACGACGCCCGCCGCATCCTGGCCGCGCGCCAGGATGTCTCGCTCTCGATCAAGCACTTTCCCATGGCCACCGGCTGCAACAAGCACGTCGAGCGCAGCATGCACCCCAATGCCTGCTGGGCGGCGCGCGCGGCCGAAGCGGCGGGCCTACTGGCGGGCAATGACGGCTTTTGGAAGATGCACTGGTGGCTGTTCGATCACGACGGTGCTTTCACGAACGAGGAGCTGAGCCTGGCGCTACAGGAGCTGGGTTTCGATCGGGCCGAGTTCGTCAGTGCTATGACGGGCCCGGAGACGCTGGCACGCGTGGAGGCGGACGTTGAGGAGGCGCTGAGCGTCGGGATCCACTACACCCCGATGATCTTCGTCAACGGCGTCGAGCTCAAGGGCTTCAACATCCGCGGCGCGCTCGAGCGCACCGTGGCCGAGGTGGCCCGGGAGAACCCGCCCGCGCGGACGCATACTGCCGACCGCCCGGTCGCCGCGGTCCAGAAATACATCGACGACTGGCGCGAGGGCGCAGCGCGCGGCCTGCAGGCTGACACGCGGCCGCATGTGCTGGGCCAGGCGGACGCCCGGGTCGAGATCGTGCTGTGGGGCGATCTGGTCGAGCCGGGCACCGCGCGGGCCGACAGCTCCATTCGCGCGCTGGTTGCCGGCCGGAACGACGTGCGCTACAATTTCCGGCACTTTCCGGTCAACCAGGCCTGCAACCCGGTGGCCCCGCGCACGCTCTTCGCCAACGCCTGCCTGGCGGCCAAGGCGGCGGAGGCGGCGCACCTGCTGGGCGGCCCCGAGGCCTACTGGCGGATGCACGCCTGGCTGGCGCAGCGGCGCGATCGGGTGGATGAGGGCGCGCTGCGGGCGGCCGCGCGCGCGCAGGGCCTCGCCCCCGACGAGCTACTGGCCGCGATGGAGCGCCCCGAGGTCGCGGCCGCGATCGAGGAAGACTGCCGGGCGGGGCAGCAGACAGGCCTGGCCAGCATTCCGCACATCTTCGTCGATCGGCGCTTCGTGCCGCGCTGGGAACGGGAAGGAGAGAACATGGTGGGCCGGATGGTTGACGTGGCGGCCCGCGAAGCCGCCGGGCCGTAAGGAGACCGAAGCATGATCCGCATCCAGCACGCGACCGCTCCCGCCGCGGGCGGGGGAGAGATCCCCGCCCGCGACCGCATCGATCCAGCCTACACCTGGGACCTCGAGGCCCTGTACGCCGACGTTGCGGCCTGGGAGGCTGACTTCGCGCGCATCGATGAGCTGGTGCGCCCGCTCGAGGCGATGCGCGGTGGCATCGATTCACCCGCGGCGGTGGCCCGGCTCTTCGCCGCGCAGATCGAGCTCGAGCGACTGCTCAACAAGCTCCACAGCTACGCGCAGCTCCGCGAGGATGAGGACACCGGCAACAGCGAGAGCCAGGCCCGCAGCGCGCGCATCCGCGCCAAGGTGACCGAGGTGAGCGGCCGATTGGCCTGGATCACGCCCGAGTTGCTCGAGCACTCCGAGGAGGATCTGCGCCAGTGGAGCGCGGCGGAGGCCCTGCGGGCGGACCGCTACGAGATGGTCAAGCTCCTGCGCCGCAAGCCGCACGTGCTCTCCGCACGCGAGGAGACGCTCCTGTCGCGGGCCCGCGATGTCTTCGCCGCGCCCCACAAGGCCTTCAGCTACCTCACCGACGCCGACCTGCGCTTCCCGCGGATCACCGATGCCGAGGGCCGCGAACGCGAGCTGTCCCAGGGGCGCTACATCTCGTTCCTGATGGACGCCGACCGGCGCGTGCGGCGCGACGCTTTCGGCGCGATGTACGACACGTACTCGTCGTACAAGAACACGCTGGCGGCGACGCTCTCGCACCACGTCAAGATGCAGAACTACCTGGCCACCACGCGCAACTTCCCAACGGCCCTGGCCGCCTCCTTGCACGAGGACAACGTGCCGGTCGCGCTCTACGAGACCTTGATCGCGGCCACGCATGAAGCGTTGCCTCACTTCTACCGCTACGTGGAGCTGCGCCGGCGACAGCTCGGCCTGACCGATCTGGACATGTTCGACGTCTACGTGCCGATCGTGCCCGACTATGAGATGAAGGTCTCCTTCGAGCAGGCGCGCGATTGGGTGATCGAGGCTTGTGCACCACTCGGGGATGAGTACGTGCGCACGCTGCGCTCGGCCTTTGCTGATCGCTGGATCGATGCCTACGAGAATCGCGGCAAGCGCTCCGGCGCCTACTCGGCCGGCTGCTATGACAGCTTGCCCTACGTCCTGCTGAACTACGAGGGCACCCTCGATCACGCCTTCACGCTGGCCCACGAGCTGGGCCATTCGATGCACACCTGGCTGGCCAACCACAGCCAGCCGCCGCGCTTCGCCTCCTATCCCATCTTCATCGCGGAGATTCCCTCGACCCTGAACGAGGTCTTGCTGCTGAAGTACCTGCTGCGCACGAACGACGATCCGCGCTTCCGGGCCTACTTGCTCAACCACTTCTGCGACACGTTCAAGGGCACGGTCTACCGCCAGACCATGTTTGCCGAGTTCGAGAAGCTGGCGCATGAGATGGACGCATCCGGACAGCCGCTGACGGCCGAGGCGCTGAGTGAGGCCTACTATGCGCTCAATGCGCGCTACTTCGGGCCCGCCATCCAGGCGGACGAGCGCATTCGCTGGGAGTGGTCGCGCATTCCGCACTTCTACTACAACTTTTACGTCTACAAGTACGCGACCAGCTTCTGTGCCTCGCAGATCTTCATCCAGCGCGTGCTCGCCGGCCAAGCGCAGGTCGCCCAGTACCTCGACCTGTTGCGCGGGGGCGGCTCGGACGATCCGCTGGCGCTGATCCAGCGCGCCGGTGTGGATCTCACCGATCGTGGCACCCTGGTGGGGGCGTTTCAGATCTTCGGGGAGACGGTGGCGCAGCTCGACGCGGCCCTGCAGGAGCTGCCTCAGTGAGCCTGTGGAAGAGCCTGTACGAGCCAGCCTAGCGCACTAGGCCGCGTGCTGGTGATCGCCGACGATTTCGGCGGCGTTCATCATCAAGATCAGCTCGCGGAGCAGCTCGTCGTTGAAGCTGTCGCTCATCTCGTTCATCATGATGCGGATGGCTGGGAAGGAATCGACCGCCTGCTTGTAACAACGCTTGGTGGTAAGGGCATCGAAGACATCGGCCACCGCCGCGATTTTGGCGTACAAGTGGATGTCCGGCTCCTTGAGTCCCTGGGGATAGCCGCCGCCTGAGCACTTCTCGTGGTGCTGGTGCACGACCGCCAGCGCGAACTTCGAGACCCGCCCGGACTCCGAGAGCATCCCCACGCCGACATCGGGGTGTGTCTTGACGACCTTCCACTCTGCGTCGGTCAACGGGCCCTTCTTGAGCAGGATGGCCGGGTCGATCGCGGACTTGCCCACGTCGTGCAGCAGGAGTCCCGTGCCCAGCTCATTCAGCTCGATCCCGCTCAGGCCGATGCGTCGCCCCAGCGCGACGCCGAAGACGCACACGTTCACGGAGTGTGTGTACGTCTGGTAGTCGAAGGACATGATGCTCAGCAGGCTGCCCAGGTGTTCGCCGCCCTTCATCAGATGGGAGACGGTGTGTTCCACGAGATCCTGGGCACGCTTGATGTTTTCGCCGGCGGCGGGTCGGGCGAAGATGTCCTGCACGAGCTGCGTGGCCGAGCCATAGAGGATCTTGGCCTTCTCCGGGCTCGGCACCTTATCGTCGGCCAGGATCTGGCTGAGGTTATTTTCCAGATAGCGCATGTACTTGGCGCGGTCGGTGGAAGAGATGTAGACCTTGGTGACGCTGCTCTGTTGCAGCTTGGAGCGGTGTTCCTCGGTGAACGGGAGCTCCCCGCTCCGGTACAGCACGTGTTGTCTATCCTGGGGGCTGCGCAAGTAGAGGTCGAAGCCGGTGACGGTGTCCATGCGCAGACTGGCGAGAGGGATGGCGAAGAAGCCGGCGGTTTCCTGGACGAGCTTCTCGATCTGGGCTTCCGGTCCGGCGACGGGCCGCGCGGCCTGCGCCGGTCTCGGTCCGAGCTTCTTGCGCGTCATCTCGGCCAGGACCCCAGTTGTTGGCGGTCAGCGTGGTTGGCGAACGAGGATTCGCCGGCTCAGGCGGGCGAACGCCCGCCCCGCACATGGACACCCGTTCCGGGGTCAGCGATCCTCGCCCGGAGGTTTACAGGTCCTAGGCATGGGTATCGGCCTGGGTTCCGGCGTTGCTTAGGCTGCCCCGACGGCTGGCCGCCTGGGCGGCGCCGCCCCCGCGCCCGGATGTTCCAAAGCAGCCAACCGCTGCGCCAGCGGTGCTAACGGCCGGCGCGGCCCAGCACGACGGCAATCGAGTCTAGGTACACCTTCTGCTGGGGGTAGGGCTCCAGCAGGGCCGCGTTGCGGGCTGCCTGGGCCAGGCAAGCCCCGGTCTTCCCGCTGCTCAAGGCGAAGGTGGCCGTGTAGCGGTTCAGGTAGCGCGACTTCGGGTGGGCGATGGCGATCGGGCAGACCCAGGCCACCCATTCGTCGACTGTGCCACGCTCCTTGTGGAAGTCGTAGGTCTCCTTGAGGGCCCCGGTGATGCCGTCCGAATTCGGGTATTCCTCCACCATGGTGCGGTAGATGAACTGCGCGCGCTCGATGTCGCCGACGAAGTAATCGTAGTACTTGGCAAGCTGGGTGAGCGCCATCGTGGTCAGGCCGCCCTTGCGCTCCGGGTCCAGCTTGATCAGACGTCCTAGCAGGACCTCGGCTTCCTCGGCGCGCCGGCGAAAGATGTATTTCTCGATGAGGGCGAAGAGCACCGGGGCCGCCTCGGGCTGGGCCTCAAGCTGCTCTTCCAGACCCGGCACGGGATCGACCCCCGCCTTGAGCGGGCGCGCTTCGTTCAGCCACGACGAAGGGTCTCGGTACCCGACGATGCGATCCAGCTCGGTGCCGTCGGGGTTGATGAACAGCACCAACGGCAGTCCGAGCACCGGGTAGCGCCGCTGCAGGTCGATGCCGGCCGGCTTGTCCGAGGGGAAGCGCACGGCCAGCAGGCCCTCCGCGAAGGCTGCCCCTTGGGGCGTTTCCCACAGCTCGCGGTCCATGACCTCGCACTGCTGGCAGTGGGTGGCGTAGACGTCCACCATGAGGATCGATCCCGTCTGCTCCGCTTTGGCCAGGGCCTGCTCGATGGTGAGCGGTTCCCAGCGGACGCCTTCGCCCGCGACGGGCTGAACGAGCCCGAGGCCGATCGCCAGGACCGTTGCGGCTAGGGCACCTGCCCGCACGCTGCTTGCCGTGGAGTGCCAGAGTGTCATCGACTGCTCTCCTCTGATTGGCTGAACTCAGCCTTCCGGTGCCCGGGGGGCTGCGAACCATCGCCCGCAGGCCATGCTCCTGAGGCTGCGCACACGGTATGAAACCACCGTGATCGGGAGATTATCCCGGAAACTTCCGGCCCAGGCCAGTGTCGGGCTTCGCGGTTGCCTCGGGGCCAGGTTGTGCTATGTGTTGCCACGGCAAGACCATCGGGACAGGGAACGCCGCCGGGCTCATCCGAGGGCCTGGCGGTCAAGCAGTCCGGAGGCAAGCTGCGGCCGGACTGCGCCGCGCGGCAGGGAGCTGGGGATCATGATCCTGGAACGCTTGGTGCCCCTGATTTTCCTCACCGGCGGCTTCCTCATCGGCGTCAGCGTTTTTCTCTACCTCCGGCTTTGGGAGCGCGGCGAGGAAGGGCGCTGGGACGGCACCCGCCCGGGCCCGGACGAGGTCGCTGCGCCACTGCCGCCGCGACGGCTGCCGCGGCTCTTCTTGATCGGCTTCACCCTGTGTGTACTCACCGGGCCCCTGGTCCTGTGGATGCTGATCCGCGGCGGCGCGCCGGTCACGACGACGCCCGAGAATGGTGCACCCCCGGGCGCGCTCCTGCCCGGCGCGAGTTCTATCGGTGCGGTGCTGGAGGAGCGCCTGCCGGATGCGCAGACGCAGGCCCGCCGGCATGCGGAACTGCTCGAGGTGATCCGCGATCTGGGCTGGGCCGGGCCGGTAACTCAGGGCCCCCGCGGAGCGGATGAACGCGTCCAGGAACCGGTGCGCCTGCGCCCACGCTGGATCCGGCCCACAGCCCAGGCGGCGCTCGCCGCGGTGGGGTCGCTGCTCCTGCTGGCCGCCGGGGTGATCGTCTGGGCGCACGAGGCCCGCGGCCGCGGTCTGCTCTTGGGGATCGGGATTTGCGCGATTTCGGCGGTGATGCTGCTGGGCACCTGCCCCGATCTGCTCGCATTCTCGCTCGAGCCGGCGGGTGGTGCGCCCGCTGCCGCCGGGTCGCGGGAGCAGGCCGGTGACAGCGGGATGCCTCCGCCGGCCGCGGGGCCCGTGCTTCAGCGGCCGCGCGCGGACGGTCTGAGACTCATTCACGTGGCCCGGGTAGGGCCCTTCCCGGACGCCCGGCATACCGTGTCGGACGCGCAGGTCGTGGCGGCCCTGGCTGCCCTGCAGCGCGTGGTGGCGCCTGCCGAGGAGGGCTTCTTCCTCGTGGTGGGGCACGTCGATGCGCGGCCGCTGGGCGTCGCCGCGCGCGGCATCTACGGCACCGACACCGGGCTGGCGCAGGCGCGGGCCAATTGGATGCGCGCGCGCCTGATCGACTTGGCTGCCGGGGAGCTGGTGGCCGAGCGGGTGCTCGCGTTGCCGGCCGGGCCGGTCAGCATCGGGGTGCCCGGGCTGCCGGCACAAGGCTTCGACGACCGGTGCGTCGACATCTATGCCTACGGGGTTCCGCGGTGAGGCTCAGCGCTGCTGCCGTGACCCAGGTGCGCCCTTGACTCCCGCCCCCTGATTCTCGACCATTTGCGTTTCACCTGGAGAGGATCGGATGAGCGAGAAGCAGATCTGCACGCGCGTGGCACCCTCGCCGACGGGCGATCCCCACGTCGGGACCGCCTATCAGGCCCTCTTCAACTACGCCTTCGCCAAGGGGCGCGGCGGGCGCTTCATCCTGCGCATCGAGGACACCGACCAGGCCCGTTCGACCGCGGAATCCGAGCAGGCGATCCTCGAGAGCCTTCATTGGCTCGGCTTGCAGTGGGACGAGGGCCCCGACGTGGGCGGCCCCCACGGGCCCTACCGCCAGAGCGAGCGCACCGAGATCTACCGCGAGCACGTCCACCGGCTGCTCGCGGCGGGGAACGCCTATCGCTGCTTCTGCACCCGCGAGCGGCTGGATACGCTGCGCGGGCGCCAGGGCGCCGACACCGGCTACGACCGCCTCTGCCGGAACCTTGCGGCTGATGAGTCGCAGCGCCGCGCGGAGGCGGGCGAGCCCTTTGTCGTGCGCATGAAGATCCCGCTCGCGGGCGAGTGCGTCTTCACCGACCTCTTGCGCGGCGAGATCCGCAAAGACTGGGCCTCGGTCGACGATCAGGTGCTGCTCAAGTCCGACGGCTTCCCGACCTACCACCTGGCCAACGTCATCGATGACCACCTGATGGGCGTCACGCACGTGATCCGCGGCGAGGAGTGGCTCAACTCGGTGCCCAAGCACGTCCAGCTCTACGACCACTTCGGGTGGCAGAAGCCGGTCTTCTGCCACCTGCCCCTCTTGCGCAACAACGATCCGAACAAGACCAAGCTCTCGAAGCGCAAGAACCCGACCTCGATCCGCTACTACCGGCGGGCCGGGTATCTGCCCGAGGCGCTCCTCAACTTCCTGGGCATGATGGGCTGGCTGATGCCCAACGGCGAGGAGAAGTTCACCGTCGCCGACATGGTGGCGAACCTGAAGCTGGAGGACATCTCGCTCGGCGGGCCGGTCTTCGATCAGGACAAGCTGCGCTGGCTGAACGCGCGCTACATCCGCGAGAACTACAATGCGGCGGGGCTGTGCGGGCTGCTCGAGGCGTGGGCGCTCAACCGCGAGATGTACCAGCGCATCATCCCGCTCGTCCAGCCGCGCCTGGAGCGCTTGGCCGACTGGGGACACCTGACCGCGCCCTTTTTCGCCGACGAGGTGCCGCTGCCCGCCGAGGACCTCCCGATCAAGGGCCTGGACGGCGTGCGGACGGCGGAGATTCTGCAGCTGGTTGTCTGGCGGCTCGAGCAGCAGCGGGATTTCACCGCGCCCGCGCTGGACGCACTGCTGCGTGAGACGGCCGAGAAGCTCGCGCTCAAGCTGCGCCAACTGCTGGCCCCGCTCTTCGTGGCCCTGAGCGGGCGCACGGCCTGGACGCCGCTCTTCGATTCGATGGCGATCCTGGGGTCGGACCTGGTGCGGATGCGCCTGCGCCGGGCGATCGAGGTGCTGGGCGGGGTTTCGGCGAAAAGGCAGAAGGAGCTGGACAAAGAATACACACGGCTGTTCGGGCGACGGGACTGACGTCGTCAGGCCACGGGACCGACCCGACCGAGGCGGTCGCGCCACCGAGTGGCCGGGCCGCGGGCAGGAACAACGGAGAGGACGCCGCAATGAGCGAAGCACCCAGGCCAGGCAGGGTCGACCGCAACGAGCTGCCGGGCGATTTCATCCGGGCCATCGTCGCCAAGGACATCGCCGCGGGCAAGCACGGCGGGAGGGTCGCGACGCGCTTCCCGCCCGAGCCCAACGGCTACCTGCACATCGGGCACACCAAGGCGATGTGCATCGACTTCGGCGTGGCGCTCGAGAACAACGGGACCTGCAACCTGCGCTTCGACGACACCAATCCCGTCAAGGAAGACGTCGAGTACGTTGACGCGATCAAGGACGACATCCGCTGGATGGGCTTCGACTGGGGCGACCGCGAGTACTACGCCTCGGACTACTTCGAGAAGCTCTACGAGTTCGCCGAGGAGCTGATCCGCCGCGGCCAGGCCTACGTCTGCGAGCTCAGCCCCGAGCAAATGCGCGAGTACCGCGGCACGCTGACCGAGCGGGGCCGCGAGAGCCCATACCGGAATCGCTCGGTGGAGGAGAACTTGGACCTCTTCCGGCGCATGCGCGCCGGCGAGTTCCCCGACGGATCACGCACGTTGCGGGCCAAGATCGACATGGCCTCGCCCAACATCAACATGCGCGACCCGGTCGTCTACCGCATCCTGCGGGCGCATCACCACCGCACCGGCGATGCGTGGTGCATCTACCCGATGTACGACTTCACCCACTGCCTGTCGGACATGCTCGAGGGGATCACCCACTCGCTCTGCTCACTCGAGTTCGAGGACCATCGCCCGCTCTACGATTGGTTCCTGGATGTGCTCGAGACGCCCTGCCACCCGCAGCAGATCGAGTTCGCGCGCCTGAACATCAGCTACACGATGATGAGCAAGCGCAAGCTGCGCCGGTTGGTGGAGCAGGGCATCGTCACCGGCTGGGACGATCCGCGCATGCCGACGCTGCGGGGCATGCGCCGCCGCGGCTACACCGCGGCCGCGATCCGCGCCTTCATGGACGAGGTGGGGGTGGCCAAGCGTGACTCCATGGTCGAGCTCTCGATGCTCGAGCACTTCCTGCGCGAGGATCTGAACAAGCATGCGCCGCGCTTCATGGCGGTGCTCCGTCCGCTACGGGTCGTGATCACCAACTACCCCGAGGGCCAGGTCGAGGAGCTGGAGGCGATCAACAACCCCGAGGACCCAGCGGCCGGTACGCGCCAGGTGCCCTTCTCGCGCGTGCTCTACATCGAGCAAGATGACTTCCGCGAGGATCCGCCCAAGAAGTTCTACCGCCTTTCGCCGGGACGCGAGGTGCGGCTGCGCTACGCCTACTTCATCACCTGCCAGGAGGCGGTCAAGAACGAGCGGGGCGAGATCGTCGAGCTGCGCTGCACCTACGACCCGGCCACCCGGGGCGGCAATGCGCCCGACGGCCGCTCGGTCAAGAGCACCATGCACTGGGTCTCGGCCGAGCATGCCCTCGCGGCGCAGGTGCGCTTCTACGACAACCTCTTCACGATCCCCGTGCCCGACGACGTCGAGGAGGGCAAGGACGTCCGCGACTACCTGAACCCGAACGCGCTCCAGGTCCTCGAGGGCTGCCGGGTCGAGCCGGCGCTGGCCGCGCTGCCCGTGGGCGTCACCTGCCAGTTCGAGCGCCAGGGCTACTTCTGCCTCGACAACGTCGACTCGCGGCCCGCTGCGCTCGTCTTCAACCGCACGGTCACGCTGCGCGACACGTGGGCGAAGATCGAGAAGAAGATGCAGGCGGGGGGCGCGTAGGCCCCGGACGCGCTCGTCTTCAACCGTAGACCCGGGAGCGCCGGGATTCCTCACCGCATCCCCATGAGGCACGTCACGCCGATGATCGCCGCATCCGCGATCACGTGCGAGCAGACGGGAACGGAGAGCCCTCCCAGCCGTGCCCGCACACGTCCCCACACCCACGACGTCGCCACAAGGATGGTGAAACACACGGCCACCCACGCGGGCTTCATGAGGAGCGCCAGCACGAGAACGTGGTAGGCGGCGAAGGCAGCGTGTGCGACGGCGGGCGGGCGCGCCCTCCTGCGTAGGGTGTCCCAGTGGAGCTGCTCGAACAGTGGATGGAGCAGTCCGTAGTAGCAGGCGAACGCGATCAGCCGCGCGCCTGACAGCCCGTACCGCCCGAGCCATTCACCGAGCCGGACATCCGCTCGGAGGGCCTCCCCGAGCAGGATGTACAGGAGCGGGGCAGACAGGACGCAGGGGAGTCCGAGATACGCGAGCCAGGAGGGGGACCAACCCCGCCGCAGGGCGGCAAAGTCCCCGGGAAGCCGGAGGGCCCAGGCGACGATCTGAAAGTGGTAGAGCAACAGAGCGGACCATGCGCTGTGCAGTACGTAGAGGCCGAGCACGACGGATGCGAACGGCGCGATCGCCATGGCGGTGAAGATGAGAGCTGAGTTCTTGCGCTGGGCCACGAGCCATCCTAGAAGGGAAGGCCGGCTCACTTCCAGCGGAGTTCCATCCGGCGGAGTCCCATCAGGGGCCGAACCCGTCGTCGACCCACAACCCCCATGCCTCGTGTGACGCTGTGGCCCCGGGGCCACTGCGTAAGCCCCACACCCACTGCGACCTAGGAATTCGACCTTGCCGCGGCCCGTGGCGTGCTAGCGCTTCCGTCTCAACCCAGGACGACGATCACCGTGTGCTCCGGCGATGCCGCCCGTGGATTCTGCGGGGTGCACCTGCCCGCTTTGCCCGCGGTCGAGTCACCCCACGCGCCGCTGCAGCAGATTCCCCGCGACGATGAGGACCAGCCCCGCCACCGACGATCGGTAGATCGCCTCACCGGCGATGAAGTGCAGCAGCACCAGCGAGACGAACGGCGCGAGGAAGATGAGGTTGGCGACCTGCGCGGTCGTGCGCGCGCACTTGAGCGCCTTGAGCCACAAGAGGAACGTGATGCCCATCTCGAAGAGGCCCACGTACGCGCCGCCGAGCAAGGCCGGCGCGGGCGGCGGGCGGAGCTGTCCGGTCGCGAGCACGTACACAAACGTGAAGGCGAAGCCGAACGCGAAGTTGTAGGAGAGCTTCACCACCTCGTCCCGCGGGTCGCGCACGTTGAGGATCCAGTAGAGGGCCCACAGGATCGAGCTGCCCACCGCCAGCGAGACGCCCACGGGATGGGTGAAGCGCAGCGATCCGAGCTGACCGCGCGTGGCGATGACATAGACGCCCGCGAAGCTCACCACGAGCGCAAGCAGGCTCGGCCACCGGATGCGCTGGCCCAGGAGAGGGATCGACATCAGCGGCAGCACGATCCCCCAGATGAAGTTGAGCGGCTGGGCCTCCTGGCCGGGGAGGAGCGAGTAGGCCTTGAACAGGATCAGGTAGTAGAGGAAGGGATTGAGCGCCGCGACGCCGGCCGAGCGCAGCAACTCCGCGCGCGAGGACGGGCGCAGCGCGGCGAGCCGGCCTTGCGCCGCCAGCGTGATGCCGAGGGCCAGCGCGGAGACGAGCGTCGCCCACAGGAGCAGCTCGGGCGGGCCGACGTGGCGCAAGGCGAGCTTGAACGCACAGGCCACCGTCGACCACAGAGCCACGGCTGACAGCCCGAAAACGTAGGCCTTCGTTTGGCGCTTCACGTGCACCCCCGATGCCGCGGCATCATATCCGGTGGGCGCGAGGGGCGGAAGCCCATCCGGGCCGCCCATCCGATCAGCGGTCAGCCAATTGCCACCGCCCGTCGGCACGCCTACTCTCCGCAGCCATGGGAGCAGCAGTGCCAGCATCATCTCGATCATCTCGGCCGACCTGCCCGCGAGCATACCTCGGCGGCCGCCAGGCGCGCCCACGGCGCCCGCGTCCGCCGGCGCGCTCACCATGCTGCACGCCGCGCTCGGGGTGGGGGCCGCGATCTGGCCCATGGCGTTAGCGGCGGCTGCCGCACGGATGTGCCTGGGCGGCTGCGCTGGCACGCGGCGACGATCCTGCTCTACGGGGTGGTCGAGTCGACCTTCACCGCTTGGGCGGTGATCTACCTGGCCGAGGACCGCGGCCTTCCTGATCGTCGCGCGGGCGCGTGGCACGGTGGGCTCGCTGGCGGCGTTTGCCTTCGCGGGACTGGCCTGTTCGGCCTGTTTCCCCGTGCTGCTCGGTCTGGCGGCGGGTGAGTTGCTCGAGCGCAAGCCGCAGGTGAGCGCCGCCTTCTCGGCTGCGGTGCTGCTCGGTCTGGCCGCCGGCTCCTTCGGCCTGGGGCCCCTGCGCGGGCTCTTGACACTGGAACGTATCTACACGGTGGCGGCGCTGGTGCCAGTCCTGATGGCGGGGCTGCTGCTCCACCGGCGCTGCCAGCGGGGCTGATCAAGCTGCCGGACGCAGCCCCTCGTTCGGATCTTCCTCCTGCTCCCGGTTGGGGCTGACGCCGGGGGCTCGCAGCCGTTCGATGAGCTGCGCGAGCTGGGCGGCGTCGACCGGCCGGCGAAGTTGCCCGTCCATCAGGGCGGCAACGCGGCGGCCACTCTTATCGTCCTGATCCGGGCTGCTGGCGACCAACGCAATCGTGCGCACCGGGCCGTGGTGGGCTATCGCGCGCTGGAGATCGGCGGGCGAGTGCAAGACGCGAGCCGGGGGAATCAGGCTGTCCATGAAGACGACGTCGTAGGGATGCGAGCGCAGCGCCTCCAGCGCAGCGTCCCAATCGGAGACGCAGTCCGCGCTGTGGCCGAGGCGGTGCAGCGCGTGCAGCAGCACCCGCTGGTTGCCGTCGCTCGATTCCGCCACGAGCACGCGCAGGCGCCGCCGCCTTGTCTCCTCCACGGTGTACTTGGTGATGAGCATCGGGGACGCCTCGCCGCCGCGGGCGCAGCGGGCGACCACCGCGCTCAGAGAGCGCACCAGCAGGTCCCGTTGAACGGGCTTGGTCAGGAAGGCGGCAAACCCTGCCGCTTGCGCCGCCGCGGCGTCGCCCCGGCGCCCTGTGGCGGTGAGGAGCATGAACGCCGTATCGCGCAGGGCCGGGTCGTCCTTGATCGCCCGCGCAAGGTCGATGGCGGTCATGTCCCCGAGCGTCTTCTCCGAGACGACGACCATCACCGGATCGCGTTCCGCGACCGCGCGGCGGAGCAGGCCGAGTGCCTGAGCGCCAGACTCGGCCTGTTCGGGCCGGCAACCCGCGCTCTGAAGCTGCAACGTCAGGATCTCCCTGCTGGGCGTTGATCGGTCGATGATGAGGACCCGCGTGCCGTGGATGTCGGCCGCAGTCGCCGGTTCCACGCGGCTCTCAAGGGACTGCTTCTCCATCTGTACCGTGAACCAGAAGGTGGTGCCCCGGCCCGGCTCGCTGTCGGCCCCGATGCGCCCGCCCTGGGTCTCGACCAGTCGCTTCGACAGTGCCAGACCCATGCCCATGCCCCCGTGGCGCCGGGTGGTCGAACCATCGAGCTGGGTGAAGGCCTGGAAGATCTGGTCCATCTGCTCCCGGGGGATGCCGATGCCCGTGTCGGTTACGCTGAAGCGCACCTGGGCGGCCAGGTCGGTTTCCATCTCGAGCCCCACGCGGATCACCACCTGGCCCTGCTCGGTGAACTTGATCGCGTTGCCCACCAGGTGCGTGAGCACCTGGCGCAGCCGGCCCGGGTCACCGCGCACGAGCGACGGTACCTGCGGGCTGATCAGCATCAGCAGGCGGAGCTTCTTTTCCTCGGCCCGCTTGGCCAGGGCGGCCCGCAGTTCGTCCAGCGTCACGCGCAGGTCGAAGTCGATGAGCTGGAGATCAAACCGATTGGCTTCGATGCGTGAATAATCGAGCAGCTCGTTCACCAGCGTGAGGAGCACCTGCCCGCAGTTCTGAATGACCTTGACGAAGGACTGCTGCTCGGCCGTGAGCCCCGAGTCCTCCAGCATGCTGGCCATGCCGATCACGCCATTGAGCGGCGTGCGCAGCTCGTGGCTCATGTTGGCGAGGAACTCGTCCTTGGCGCGGTTGGCGCTCTCGGCCTCGGCGGCCAGGGCGTCGGCGTGCTCGATCGCCTTGGCCAGATCGCGATTGGCCGCCTCGGCGGTCTCATTGGCGTGGCGGAGGTTCTCCTCGACGCGCCGCCGATCGGTGATGTCGACCAGGATGCACACGATGCCGGCCGGATCACCGTCCCCGCCCAAGTAGGTGCCCTTGCTGACGAGGAAGTCCCGTAGCTGGCCATTGCCGCAAAGGATCTGCCCCTCGTAGGCCAGGGATCCCGGCGTCTCCGCGAGTTGCCAATCTCGGTCGCGCTGATCCTCGAACAGGGCGCGCCTGCTCTTCGTGGGCACGTCAGCGAGCGAGCGCCCGATGATCTCCCGGGGGGGCAGCCCCACGATCTGCTCGGCGAAGGCGGTATTGCAGCCCAGGATCCGACCCGCGCGATCCTGGAAATAGACCGGGTTGGGGATCGTGTTGATCAGTGTCGTGAGCAGACCCAGGCTGTTGCGCATCTCCTCCTGCGCTCGGCGTTTCTGTCCCAGCTCCTGCGCGAGCTGGAGGGCATCGAGCCCCATTTGGCAGAGGTGCTCAGTGAGAGTGGTGCAATAAGCCATGATGTCGCGCATGCGCTGCCTTGAGAATACCGGCACGCGCTCGACGGCCTCGAGGTAGGCGTTGACATCGAAGCCACACTCTCGGGCCTGACGGGCGAAGACCTCGCGGTCGGGGATGGCGTCGGCATAGAAGAACTCGCCCACGGTGAGCGTGGCGATGGGGCGGCCGGCGACCTTGATCGGTGCCGCGATGTGCCACAGCCCGTGGCGACACTGGTGCTCCAGAGGGTCGCCTGACTTGGGGTGGCGGCTGAGATGATCATCGTTCTGACGACAGCTTTCGGCCGTCGTTGGGTGCCGGTGGTGGAATTGTGTACAGATGTTCGACTGGCCCGCGGCCACCAATGTCTGGCCGTCTTGGTCGACGATGCCAACCGGGATGCCGGTGGCGCCGTGGAACAGGGTCACCAGGCTCTGCAGTCGGCAGACATCGACCAGATCGCCCAGCGAGTATCCGGTCATGGTCGTCTCGCTCCCGCCAACCAATTGTGATTCAAGGCAGTTATCGGCGATCGTCAGGGACTTCGGTGGGGATTTTAGTCCCGCTCGGCCGGGCGGTCCGGGTGGCGGAAGTCCGCGTAGACGACGCCTTTCGCGGCGCGGGCTTCCTGTTCGACGATCCAGGCCTCAATGCCGATTTGTTGCATTCTTCGGTTGTCGGGAATGCAGCTCGGGTAGCGGTCGACCATCTCGAAGCGCTGGCAGGGGAACTCCGCGCACGGGTTGCACACCGCTTGGCCTCGCTCGCGGGCACAGGCGCGGATGGGGCAGGGCGGATAGCCGCCCCCCGCCCGGCAGCCCGGGCAGGGATGGGTCGCCAGGTCGGTCAGCATCTTCCAGAAGAAGGGGAACGGCTCGCGCAGGTGGGGCACGTCGGCGTACCAGAAGTCGTAGCCCTCGGCGTGCAACGACGCACGCAGCCGGGCGGCCAGTTCCGGGATCCTACGCCGCGAGGCGCACAGACCGCAGTAGAGTCCGCAGTAGCCCACTTCGGTGAGATCGGTGGTGTTCATGGTCCGCTCTCTGTCGTCGTCGTGTAGCATGCTCCCCAGCCGGCATCACAGCGCCCGCCGATCAAAGACAGACTACTCGACCGGCGGGCGCTCGAACAACCTCGCCGCGAGCCCCGGCTCCAGCGCCTCGAGGTGGCGCGTCAGATCCTCCCACAACGGACACACGAGTGACCCGGGCACCTGCAGCGCCTCCCGCACGGGTCGCGGAAGATCGATCCGCCAGGCGTGCAGCCACAGCCGCGGCGGCGCCGGCAACCCGGGCGCGGGCCGGCCGTAGAGCGGATCACCGAGCACCGGGTGGCCGATGGCCGCCAGGTGCGCGCGGATCTGGTGCATCCGGCCCGTGTGGGGCGCGACGCGCAGCAGGCTCCATGGGCGGCGGGCGTGCAGCACCTGATAGGCCGTGCGGGCCGGCAGGCCATGGGAGGCGGGGCGTAGGCGGCCGCTGGCCGGTGCGGGCCTCATGGTGCCGCCGGCGTCGCGCACCAGCGCTAGGTCGATCACGCCGGCGCGCGGATGGACACGACCCGCCACCAGCGCGAAGTAGGTCTTGCGTACCTCGCGGCGGCGGAAGGCTTCAACAAGAAGCCGGTGGGCCCGGGGCGACAGCGAGAAGAGCACCAGGCCCGAGGTGTCCTTGTCGAGGCGGTGCACGACGCCGGGCGGATGCACGGTCGATGCAAGCGGATGAGCAGCCGGAACAGCAGGAGGGGCCATCAGCGCGCGCACCGTGGCCATTCCAGGTGGCTTGCCCAGGGCGAGCAGCTCGGGCAGGTGCAGGATCCACCGCGGATCGCACCCGGTCGCCAGGGCCTCTTCCTTCAGCTCTCCCTGCGGCGCCCGCTCGTTCGCCTGCCCCGGCGGGACCGGTGGTCTATCCGCGCGCAGGATGAGGACCCGATCGCCGCGTTTCACGAAGTACTTCGGACCGCGCGGCCGATCGTTGACGCACACCGCCCCGGTTCGCAGCAGCGCTTCGAGCTGCCTGTGACTCAGGTCGGGACGCACCTTGTGGAGGAAGCGGTCCAGACGCAGCCGGTGGTCATCGGGTCCGGCCTGATGCACGCGGGATTCCTGCTCCATGGCGGGAAGGTAGCACTATGGGGGGGACGGGGCATTGGCCATGTCGGTGGTTCCAAAGGAGGCCTCGGAGCTCCTGTTCGCCAAGGAAATGGCGTTGTGGCTCGGGCGGCGCATACTATGATGGTGCCAGCAGACCTGGGGGGAGGCTCGAAGCATGCCATCCGAGGACCTTGCGCAAGACACTGCGCTGGCGGAGATCATCCGCCGGCTTGTTGACGCCTATCGTCCAGAACGGATCTACTTGTTCGGTTCGCGGGCGCGGGGCGATGACGGCCCAGACAGCGACTACGACTTGATGGTGATCGTTCCTGACGGTGCCGCGGCCGAACGACGGCTCAGTCGACTGGCCTATGATTGTCTCTGGGGCACGGGAACCGCAGCCGACGTGGTCGTGTGGACGCGTTCTCGTTTTGATTCCCGGCGTCATATCGCCGCAGCCCTTCCAGCGATAGTACTACGGGAGGGGAGGTTGGTTTATGCCGCATGATCCCGAGCGGGTCGCAGAAGTCCGCTCGTGGTTTTCGCGGGCCGAGAGCGATCTGCGAGCGGCTGAGGTCTCAAGATCCGCGGAGCCCCCGCTTCTGGATGTCGTGGTGTTTCATGCCCAGCAAGCGGCCGAGAAGTCCATGAAAGGCTTCCTCTGCTGGCACGACCGGCCTTTCCGCAAGACCCATAACTTAATAGAGATCGGCGAGGCCTGCGCAGCCATCCTCTCTGCATTGGAGCCGCTGCTGCGCCGTGCGGCGCATCTGAGCGAGTATGCCTGGCGCTACCGCTACCCGGGGGAACCGGAGGAACCGACGTCAGCGGAAGCGGACGAAGCCCTGACACTTGCTCATGAAGTCCACCGAACCATGCTTGATCAATTGCCCGAAGCAGTGCGACCCTAGCCGTTCTTCCGGCCCGCGATCGATCCGTCTACTCCACGATCCTGATCGCGTTGCCCTTACGCTCCTCGGCGACGATCAGCCGCGCCCGCGGCAGGATGCGCTCCAGCGCCTCGAGGTACAGGCGCGTCTCGGTGATCCGGCGCGCTTTGCGAGCCTCGGCCAGCAGGTCGAGGTATTGGGCCGCCCGCCCCCGCGCGCCCTCGACCGTGGTCGCGCTGTAGCTCTCGGCCTCGCGCACCTTGCGCTCGGCCATCGCCCGCGCGCGCGGAATGAGGTCGCGTTGATAGCCGTCGGCCTGGTTGATCATGCGCGCCTTTTCGAGCTTGGCCGTAGCGACGTCGTTGAAGGCCTCGATCACCGTGGCGGGTGGGTCGACCGAGCCGATATTGACCGCCACCAGTCGCAGCCCGGCCTCCAGCTCATTAAGCAGCGCCTGCGCTTGCAGCCGGGTCTCTTCTTGGATCAGGACCTTGCCGCTGGTCAGGAGATCATCCACCGGCATCGTGGCCACCAGCGTGGTGAGGACGCTCTCCGTGGCCCGCCGCACCAGGAAGTCGGCGTCCACGGGTCCGACGCGCACCAGGTACGCGACCGGATCATTGACCGCGTACTTCACGGTCATCGTCATGTTGATGATGTTGGTGTCGCCGGTGACCCACTCCACTTCCTTGGGGTCGGGCGGCATGCCGCGCACGGCGTCGACCAGCTTGAAGCCCACCGGCATCGTGCGGACCTCGCGCGTCTTGAAGACGACGGTGCGCTCGATCGGCCACGGCAGGTGGAACAACAGGCCTGCCGGTGCGACGCGCACGACACGCCCGAACTGGAGCACGACCGCCTGCTCATCCTCGCGCACGGCGCGGATGCCGGTGGCGCACCAGTCGACCAGGACGAGCAGCGCCACGGCCGCGAGCAGATTGCGCGGCGTGGCGCGGCGCGCGAGGCGATCGCGCAGGATCGCCCACCGGCGCGGGACCGCGAGCTCCAACCGCTGCCACCAGGAGACGCGCATCACTTGGGTTCCCTCAGCAGGCGCAGCAGGCGCGAGTTGGACGGCAAAACGATCGTCGCATCCTGGTCGATGATGCTCTCGTAGGCTTCGAGCGTCTTCAGAAACTCGTAGAACTCCGGATCGCGGCTGTAGGCCTCACCGTAGATGCGCGTCGCCTCGGCGTCGGCCTCGCCGCGGATCTCCTGCGATAGCCGGTCGGCGTCGGCCAGGATGCGGGCCTGTTCGAGGTCGGCCTGCGCGCGCACCTTTTCAGCCTCCTCCTCGCCCTCCGACCGGTACTGCCGCGCGATGCGCTCGCGCTCGGCTTCCATGCGCCGGAAGACCGCCTGGCGGTTCTCCTCGGGGAAATTGAGGCGCTTCAGGCGTACGGCGCGCACGTTGATGCCGTAGCCGTCACGAGCCTTGACGCGCGTGCGCTCGGTGATCGTCCGCATGATGCTGTCCACTTGCACGCGGCCCGGCTCGATCGAGAGCAGCGCGGCCAGGTCGTGAGAGCCCAGCTCCGCGCCGACCTCCGCGCGCAGGATGTCCTCGAGCTGGGCTTCGGCGCGATTGCGATCGACCACGCTCACGAGGAACTGGAGCGGATCGGCGACCTCCCAGGCGGCGAAGGCGTCGGCCAGGACGTTCTTCTTGTCGAGCGTGAGGTACTCCGCCGGAGTCGGGTCCAGGATCCGCAGGCGCTTGTCGATGCGCACGACGGTCTCGAACGGCGGCGGCAGCTTCCAGGCGAGCCCGGCCTTCGAGACGATGCGCCGCGGATTGCCGAAGGTCAGGATGATCGCGTACTCCGTCTCCTGCACGACGATCGCGCAAGAAAGGACCAGGATCACCGCCAGCGTGGCCAGCACCAGGGTCGAGAATATGCGTCTCATCGGGAGGACTCCTCCAACCGCTGCATCTTCTCACGCCAGGTCTCAGCGGGCCGCCCCTCGGGGGAAGTCTGCGGCGGCGTGACGGACGGCTCCAGCGCGGGCAGCTCACTCGGTGGCGCCGTGGTGGACGTGCCCCCGGCGCCCGCCCCGGTCCCCGCCGTGGGCTCCCGCCAGGGAAGCGCGCCCTGCATGAGCCACAGGTCAAGGGGCAGGTCGGCCAGCGGCACGATGATCCTGGCGGGCGCCAGGTTCTTGGCCGCGGCGTCGAGATACAGGCGCGTGCGGGTCACACTGGGATGACGCTGGTAGGCCGCGCGAACATTCTTGAACGCTTCCGCGCGGCCAGTGGCCTGGGCGATGCGCGTTGCCTTATCCCCTTCCATGCGGGTCTTCATGCTGTAGGCCTGACCGCGGGCGGTGGCCAGGGCGCGATTGGCATAGCTCTCGGCCTGGCGGATGAAGCGGTGGTTGTCCTCCATCGCGCTCGAGACGTCGCGGAAGGCGTTGTGGACATCGGCCGGAGCGTGCACGTCCGTCAGATCCACGCGCAGCACCGCGACGCCCGCGCCGACGGCTGCCAGTTCGTCCCGCAGCACCTGGGCCGTGCGCTGGGAGAGCTCCGCACGGTGCGCGACCAGGATCGTATCGGTCTCGACCTCGCCCATCACTCTACGCACAGCGTACTCGGCGAAGCCGGTCACGATCCGCTCGGGCTCATCCAGCCCGAAGTGGTAGGTGAACGCATCCGCCACCCGGTACTGCACGCTGTAGCGGATGCTGATCAAGTTCTCGTCGCCCGTGGCGACCTCGGCCTCGCGCACGAGCTCGCGCTGTTCGGGGAGCGGGGTCGTGGCGGCGGTCCCGCTTGCTGGGTCGGCGCCGCCGGTCCTGGCCACGGCCGTGGTGGAAGACAGGGTCTCCCGGAACCCGCGGTCGATGGAACGTACCATCTCGCGCGGCTCCTTCTCGAGCCGCGCGAGCGGGTAAGGCCAATGGACGACCAGCCCCGGCGTTTCGATCGCCCGCGAGATCCGGCCGAAGGTCAGCACCCAACCGACCTCGCCCGGGCCGACGACCGAGCAGCCGGTCAGCAGATACAGCACGAGGAGCGCGCCGGCGTAAACCGTGCGGGCGTTTCGACCGCCCAGATCGGCGTGGAGTGGACGTCCGAGCCGCTGCAGTCCCGCACGCCAGCCCGCCGTCATGCGCGTGCGTCCAGCGCTGCGCAGGATCAGAGCGGCGAGCACGAGGGCGGCCGGAATGCGCAACCAGATCGGCACGATCTCGCCCGCCGCGCCCGTCAAGGCCCGCGGCGTGATGCCACTCGAGGCGTAGAGCCCATCGACGAGGAACCCTGCGAGCAGGCTGAACACCACGATACACAGCAGGTAGATCGCGATCGCCCGTTTCCCCAGCAGCTTCGTCAGCACCGTGACCGTGGTCGCATTGGTGGCGGGACCGGCCAGCAGAAAGACGAGCGCCGCGCCCGGGCTCAGACCCTTCTGGATCAGGATCGCCGCGAGCGGGGTCGAGGAGGTGGCGCAGACGTAGAGCGGGATGCCGATCGCCAGCATGAGCAGCATCGAAGGCAACCCGCGCAGCGCAGGATTCTCGAGCGCTCCGGCGGGGATGAGCGCGCCGATCAGGCCGCTGAGCACGATGCCGATGACCAGCCAGGAAGCGATGTCGTCCATCAGCTCCACGTAGGCGAAGCGGATGATCGCTCGCAGCTTGCCCCCTGAGGGCGCGGCCCCCGATGGCCCGCAGGCGGTTTCCTCGGGCTCCCACGTCGGCGTCTCCGGCATCGCACCGCGCTCCTGCGCCTCCCAGACCGGCTCCTGCGGTCCCTCCGGCACGGCATCGCTGTCGTTGCCCTCCAGCAAGTTGACCGCGGTCCCGGCGGCCAGCGCGGTGCCGAAGGCCGCCAGGGGCCGCGAAACGGTCATCATCGGGTCCATCAGCGCATAGGTGATGCTGATCGAATCGACGCCCGTCTCGGGGGTCGAGATCGCGAAGGCGGTGACGGCGCCCTTGCTGGCGCCGCTCTTGCGCAGCGCGGCGGCGGTGGGCAGGACCGAGCAGGAACAGAGGGGCAGGGGCACGCCCGCGAGCGACGCGAGGATGACGGAGCGGAAACTGCGCCGGCCCACCTTGGCGCGCAACCAGTCGGCGGGCACGAGGATCCGCAGGAGCCCGGCCATGAAGAAGCCGAACAGCAAGAACGGCGCGACGTTCAAGAAGATACCCGCCGTTTCGCGGATCAGGTCGATCAAGAAGTACACGGAGCCGATCCCCCGTCCCTGGCGCGCACAGCTCCCCGTGGCCGGTCCCGGTGCGCGGCAGCGTCGCGCGCGGTGACATCGCGCTGCCCGGCGGCCCGCCCCACGCCCCAGCGCCCGGGCCGCCCGCTAGCCCTCGAGGCGCTCGAGCAGGCCCCTCATCCGGTCAAGGCGGATTGGGCGTTCCCGGACGAAGCGCTCGATCCCCCCCAGAATCCAATCGGGCGTCAGGTGGGCCTCTTCCAGCACTTCGTCGATGGTGCCGCCGGTCCGCCAGCGGTCGTCCCAATCGGACGCCAGAGAGTACCCCTGGGCCAGGTCGGTCGCAATCCAGTCCCGGATCAGCCGCAAGGCTCGATTCGTCACCGCCATGGCGTCCCAACGGTCGGCCTCGGAGAGCACGCCGTCGCGGTATTCCACCGGCTGGGCGGCGAAGAGTTCCGGGCTGATCGCCGCGACGATTTTGACGTTCAGGCCCCGCCGATCGAGCTCGGGCAGGATCTGGAGGATCCCCGCCGTGGTCGAGGTGCCCTGGACGATGACCGTGCCCGCTGGGGGCAGATCGGCCCGATGGGGCCGCAAGACATAGGCGCCCCGCGCGGCCTTCAGATGCGAGGGGATCCCCAGCGCCGCGCGATCGGGAATCTCGACCGGCGGGCGGGTGAGGTGCAGGGCGATGATGGGCGCGTCCTGCCGGAAGGCGGCCGCCAGCACGGCCGGCACCTCGTTGTACTCCCACGGGTGCAGGTCGATCACGCTGCCACGCGGGAAAAGCTGCGTCACGCCGGGGGCGAAGATGCCGAAGTGCGTGCGCGAGTCGTCGGCCGTCTCGGGGCCCGAGTGGCCCACCACCCACAGGACCTTGCCGACCTTGAGCCGCGAGTCCTGCGCGAGCTGACTGAACAGGCGCAGCGGGCCGTATTTGAGGTACGAGAAGGCGCCGTAGGTCGAGCAGGCGCCGTAGAAGCCGTCGAAGCGCTGCCAGGGGTCGGCCGCCAGGTTGGTGGCGGCCGCGCCGGCCATCAAGCTCGCGTTGGTGAACTCGGTGATTTCCTGGGGCAGCAGCACACCCTCGGGATTCTCGCGCCGATCGAACCAGCCCCACGATCCGGCGAACCCGGCGATGCTCGTCGACTGCGCCAGGTCGGCCGAGCAGGCCAGGAAGAGCGGGCGGCCGTAGCGCGCGCGGCAGGTGTCATTGATGAAGCCGCCCCAGCGCCCGAGGGCCTCCTTGTTGGCGATGCGCGTGCCGGGCGCGGCCCACAGGTCGGCCGGGTAGGTGGCGGGGTCCCAGAGGGAGGCGTCTTCGCACGGTGGGGTGACGCCGGCCGGGGCGACAGCGGCCGGTGGGGGGCCCGCCGCGGCCGCGGGCCGTACCTCCGCCCGCGGCTCGACCGCTGCAGCGCGCCGCGGCGGCCCCAGTCGGAACCCCTCCGGGTGCTCCGGCACGAGCGCGGCCAGCTCGAGCAAGCGGTCGGCGATGACGGCCGCCGCGCGCGGATCGTCACGCAGCACGCTGAACGCGCGCTCCAGGTTGACCCGCGTCTGCGCCTCCCGCGCCTCGGGCGCCTCGGGGGCGGGCTGCCCGAAGCCTTCGAAGCGCACGCCGTAGCGCTCCATGAACGGCCGCTTCGTTTCCCAGAAGAGGTCGCAGTTCATCGGAGCATGGGGCGAGCCGTGCGAGGGGGCGTCGTACTTGAGGTACCCGCGGCCCTTGCGCGATAGCGCGTACAGCACCGCGGGCGCCAATCCGGCCCCGGGGCCAGCGACCAGATCCGCCAACCCCGTTGTCACCGCGGCCCAGTCACTGCCGTCCGCGACCTCGGTCACGCGCCAGCCGTGGGGCGCGAACCACTCGCGCGGCGTGCCGGGAATGACCTGGCTCACCCGCTGCGGGTCGATGCCGTAGTCGTTCCAGTCGATGAGCAGGTGGAGGTTCGCGAGCCCCAGGCCCCAGGCGCAGTTCTTCGCCTCCTGCGTCGCGCCGGGGGTGAGCCCGCCCTCGCCCTCGAGGACGAAAACGCGCACCTGCCCCAGACCCGCGCGGGTGAGCGCGAGGGCGATCCCGACCGCCGCGGGCAGGCCGTGGCCCGAGGGGCCGGTGTTGTACTTGACGAAGTGCGTCTTGCCCGACATCTCCGCGTGACCGGGCAGCCCGCCGCGGCGGCGGAACCTGAGCAGGTCCTCCCCGACGACCGCGTGATTGGGCGGGATGCGATAATCGGCCTTGCCGGTCCGGGCCGCCATCACGCGCATCGCTTCGGCCAGGACCGCCAGCGTGGCGTAGAGGAGCGGCGTCGTGTGGCCGGCGGCCAGCACGAAACGATCTGCAAAGCGCCGGCCCGGGTCGCGAATATCCCAGCGCAGCGCACCCGACAGCAGCGTGGCCAGCAGCAGGTGGACCTTGCTGCGCGAGCCCCCGGGATGCCCGCTCTGCCGCAGGTTGAGCATCAGGTCGATCGCCTGGTCGGTGACATCCTTGGCGATTTCCCACGCGCGGTGATCGCGCTCAGGCGTGAGATCCAGCAGGGCTGGTGGTTCGGTTTGGCGCTGCATGAAGCTCCCTGGTTTGAGGGTCTGCTCGGGGCATCCGCCACCGGCAGCCGGCGAAGGCATGATGGCACCCGGCGCTACCGGGGATCAAGGTGCCTGCTCCCAGGTGCCGGCTGCACAGACGCAAAGTGCATCTGGTGTGGATCTTCAGCTATGCTATACTCTGCCACCAAGGAGAGGCCGTATGCTGAACGAACCCGCGCTGGTTCTCAACAGCCGCTGGTATCCGATCGGCACGACCACGGTGCGTGACGCGATCTGCATGATCTACCGCGCCGCGGCGCGCGCGATCGATCCACAGGATTGCGCTGTCCATGATTTTGATTCGTGGGCCTCGATTCGCGTGCCCGAGGGTGAACCCTGCCTGCGCACCGTGCGCCTGCGGATCAAGGTCCCGGAGGTCATCGTTCTCAACCACTACGACGCTCTGCCCCTGCACCGCGTGCCCTTCTCGCGGCGCAACATCTACAAGCGCGATCAGAACCGCTGCCAGTATTGCGGGCGCCGGCCGGCCATGATGGAGCTCACGATCGACCACGTCCTGCCGCGTGCGCGCGGCGGCCGATCGACGTGGGACAACTGCGTGCTGGCCTGCCTGAAGTGCAACCGGCGCAAGAGTCACCAGACTCTGGGCGAGGCCGGCATGCACCTGCTGCGCCGCCCGCAAGAGCCGCGCTGGACGCCCTTTGTCTTGATCCCGCTCGGCAAGCGTAAGGAGTCCTGGGAGCAGTTCATCTCCGAGCGCTACTGGAACGTGGAGCTGGAGAGCTAGCTTCAGCGCTCCGCCGGTCTACGCTCCGGTCACACTGGAAGAGGAGTGTTCGACGTGCAACCCACCGCGTTCGCACGCCTCATGTTGGGGCACTGCGTGGCCGCCAGCGCCAGCCTGGCGGTGCTTTCAGCCGCTTCAGCGCAGGGGGCGCTGCCAAGCCTCCAGGATCTGGTCGCGCAGCGTGACTCGCTGCTCGTCGGGTTGAGGGATGCATCCCACGAGGAGCGCCAGGGGGCGGCCGCGCAATTCCTGCGTTCTGTGAGCTGGGACCAGATCTGCTACTTGTGTGAGGAGAACTCCCCGGGCGCAAGCGCCGCGGAGATGCAGCTATTGCGCAACTTCGTGCGCGGCCGACTCAACGTGGCGCCGCCGGCGGCCGAAGAGCTGGCCTGGCTGCTCCGGCACCCCCTCATGCGCGAAGGCTGCCAACAGGAGATCGTCCAGTACGTGAGCCATGCTCGCGCGCAGTATCGGGGCACCGAAGACGGTGAGGTGCTGGCGCGGGCGTTTCTCGATCTGGCCGACTCGGGGGTCAGACCGCCCGGCATCAACCGCCGGCTCGAAGTCGCGGCCGCGTATCTGTGGGCCGATCCGAGTCTCATGGCGCGGATGATGGAGTACTGCTGGGACCCCGACCCCCAGCGCGTCCTCCACGGGGTGACGATGTTGGAGGGGTCGCTCGATCCCGCGTCCGGCGACTCGCTGCTGGCGGTGGTGGAAGTGCGCGGTGACACGATCGACGATCCGAAGGTGCAGGCCGTGCTGATGAAGGCGACCGCGATCCGCGCCGGGGCGAAGGCCTACGATGCGCTCCATCGTTTCTACGCGGCCCTTGCAGATGCGAACTTCGAGGAGAGCACGACGCAGAGCGCACCTGAGAGCTCGGCCGTCAGCGCCTTGGCGTACCCAGGCGGGGGCCTCTCGGCCTACGCGCTGGAGGCGCTGGTCAGAACCGGCGACCGCCGGGCCCTTGAGCTGCTCTTGGACGCTTACGGAGATCGAACCACGGGGATCGCCGACACGACGTCATCGCGCCACGATCCTGACCGGCGCAGTCGGTACTACCAGCTCTGGTTTCTGGTTCGCCTGGCCGAGCCACGCCTGATGCGGCTGCTGGCTGAAGGCGACCAGGACGATGTGGATCTGGCGATCGAACTGCTGGACCGCGAGAGCCGCTTCGGCGTGCCGGCGGCAAGAGACACTCTCTATCAAGCCATGGAATCCGCGGCCCGGCGCGCTGCGACTCCCGCGGCAGAGCGACTCGAGTCGATCCTTCAACGCTTCCGCGCCCATCCCGATCCGCGGGCGATCCCCCCTCCCGCGGCTCCCGGTGGCGGGGAGCCATGACCAGGCCAGGTCGGCTGGTGAGTGGGTAGTACTTCTACGAAGGCGCCCCACCGGGGCTTCATCCTAAAGCTTTGTGAATTCACAAATTAGGCCCAAATGGCTGCACGACGTAGGTGCCACCGGCCGCTCTCTCCATCCGGGCCGCACCGGACTTGCCCCTGCAACAAGGCTTGAATGGGTCCAGACGTTTGCGGTAGAATTGTATCCAGCAGAGGACTCCGGGCTCCGGGAAGCCTCTCCGGGGGCGTCCGGGGGTAAGGGTGGCGCGAGCAGCCTGCCCGCCGTGGGGCGGTGGGTTGTGGCGCCGAAGCTCACGCCAAGGTGTCATGCCCGCAGGGCAACGAGAAGGAGAATGCATCATGCGGAAGGTTCTAGCGGTTTTGGTTCTGTCGGCGATCGCGGCTATGCCGGTCCTCGCTGACAGCGTCGCACGGGAGGGCAATGTCCCGCCCACGTACACGGTGTACGAGAACATCCTCGGTCGCGGTCCTGCGCTGGTCGCCTCGATCACCGAGGGCGTCTTCACGGATGTCGGCGTGTTCTATCAGGCTGCTCTCACGGCGGCCGGGTATCCCGCGGACCTGATCTACGATCCGTTGGGCGTGTGGCCGTCCCTGACGAACTACGACGTCGTCGCCGTGACGACCAATGACGACTGGTGGAGCACGCCTGGCTTCAACGCGGCCGACGAGGCCGTTCTGGCCGGCTACCTGGATACGGGCGGCCTGGTGATCTTCGAAGGCCAGGACTACCTCTACATGCGCGGTACCCACGTCGGTTTCCCGCAGAACTACTTCGGGATCGCGGGCGCCCAGCAGGATCTCGCCAATAACGACACCGTGCTCGAGTGGTGGGGTACGGCCGGCGGCCCGCTGGATGGAATGAACCAGACGGTCAACGCGTGCTTCGCATCGAACGGCTTCTACACGGACGGCATCACCCCGGCGATGCAGGGCTTGGCCACGTGGTCGACCTCCTCGTACCCCGGACCGGTTGAGGGTGGCTCGGTTGTGGCCAACGCCGTCTTCTCGACGATCGCGATGGGCTGTGGCGACCTCAACCCGGTCGTTGCGGCTGAGATGCAGTATCTCGCCGGCTGCTCGCCGGTCGAGAACGCGAGCTGGGGCGCTGTTAAGAGCATGTTCAAGTAGTCGCTCCTGCTAAGCTAGACTTTCGGTGGAGTCCTGGCACCGCTGGGACTCCACCGTGTTTTTTTTCCACATTCGCCCGCCGGCGGTCTGACTGCCTGACCGGACACCTGTTGACTGGACTCCCGGGCCCCCAACAGCGATGATCAGTGGGTCGTGGAGCGACACGTGACGCTGAGCCGAGCCGCAGGCCATCGCTCCCAGGCGATCCGTTTGGTCTCCCCGTGGGCCAGCGGAGGTGAAGCGCGATGGACCATGAGGACCCCGTGGACATCCTGCTGGTGGAAGATGATGCCCAGGACGCTGAGCTGGTGATCCGAGCGCTCAAGCGCATCCATCTCGGTGACCGGGTGCTCGTGCTGTCCGATGGCGCTGAAGCGCTGGAGTTCATCCGCGGTCAGGGACCGCACGCTCACCGGCCAGGGGCCCGGCCGCCCAAGGTCGTGCTGCTCGATTTGAAGCTGCCCAAGGTCAGCGGCCTCGAGGTGCTGCGGGAACTCAGGAGCCTCGAGCGGTTGCAGGCGGTCCCGGTCGTCGTCCTGACGTCGTCGGGGGCGGACCCGGATGTGGCCGCAGCCTACAATCTCGGCGCGAACAGCTACGTCGTCAAACCGGTGGAAGCGGAGGCCTTTCGAGAAGCGGTGGGCCGGCTGGGGTCCTACTGGTTGCGGATCAATCAGGTGCCCGGTCAGTAGGTAGCGCGCAGCGAGCGCGCAACGCCTGACCCGTGCGGCTCCCGTCCTGCAGCAGCTCGCCGACCGATCCCGTGAACACCACGCGGCCACCCTCGGCGCCTGGCCCGGGTCCCAGATCCACGATCCAATCGGATGCCAGCACGAGATCCAGGTTGTGCTCGACCACGATCACCCCGTGGCCGCGGGACAAGAGCCCGCGCAGTGCCCGTACGAGCTTCTCGATGTCGCGCGCATGCAACCCGGTCGTCGGCTCATCGAAAAGAAAGAGGTGCCGGCCAGCGGCATCGCCCTTGGCCAGGAAACTGGCCAACCGCAGGCGCTGGGCCTCGCCACCACTGAGCGTGGTCGTGCTCTGCCCCAACAGGATGTAGCCCAGCCCCACCTCGCGCAGCGGCGCCAGACGTTCCACGATGGAACCCTGACCCTGGAAGAACGCGGTCGCCTCGTCGATCGACATCCCGAGAATCTCGTGGATGTTCTTGCCATGCCACGCCACCTCGAGCACCTCGGGCCGAAAGCGCCGGCCCCCGCAGGCTTCGCAGGTGACCTCGACGTCGGGCAAGAAGTACATCTCCAGCTCTTGGGTGCCCATGCCCTTGCAGGTTTCGCACCGCCCGCCGGCGGTGTTGAACGAGAACGCCCCGGGAGCGAGCCGGCGCTGGCGCGCAGCCAGGGTCCCCGCCAGAAGCTTGCGGATCTCCCCGTAGGCGTCGACGAAGGAGATCGGATTGGAGCGGCTCGAGCGACCGAGCAGATCCTGGCCGACCAGGTGAATCTCCTCGATGGCATCGAAGCCCTCGATCACCTCGACGACGCCCACCTCCTCGACCGGCCGGCCCTGGCGGCGCAGCCAGGTGCGGTAGATGACCTCATCGAGCAACGTCGATTTGCCCGAGCCCGAGACGCCTGTGATCGCCACCAACCGGTTGAGTGGCAGCCTGAGCCGCTCGATGCGCAGGTTGTGTTCCCGCGCCCCGACCACTTCCAGGCGCGGCCCCTGTGTGGATGGGGAGGATCCGCCGGCCTGTGCTTCCAGCCAGCGACTCACCGCCCCGACATCCCACGGGTTGGTGAGCCGGCCGGTGGCGCGGCCGGCCCGGGCGATCACGGCCGGTGGGATTCCGTCCGCTTTCGTCGCCCGCCGCTTCGCGCGCGATCGCGCGGCTGGTGCCCACCGGGGTGGGGCCGGGCAGGCACTGAAGTACGCTGGATTCTCCCGCAGAAACGCCTGCGCTGGTCCTTCGTAGACGACTCGCCCTCCTTGGATGCCGCCCCCGGGCCCCAGGATGATCAGGTGATCGGCCCCGGCGATGATGTCCGGGTCGTGCTCCACCACGACGACGGTGTTGCCGGCCGTCGCCAGCTCGCGCAGCACCTCGACGATCCGTTGGGTGTCGGTCGCATGCAGGCCGACCGAGGGCTCATCGAGGATGTAGAGCGTGTCGGTGAGGGCCGATCCAAGCGCCGCGGCCAGGCGAATCCGCTGCGTCTCACCGCCGCTCAACGTGCGCGCCGCGCGGCCTGGCGTGAGGTAGCCGACGCCCACGTGCTCGAGGTAGCGCAGCCGCGCGCGAATCCCCTCCACCAACGTCGACACGCCGGTTCGTGCGAGCGTACCCGCATCGAATTCGGTGAAGAGCCGCGCGAGATCGGTGATGGGGGTCTCGTGGATGTCATGGATCGTGCGGTCCAGCACCGTGACCTGCAGGGCTTCGGGGCGCAGGCGCGCGCCGCGGCAGCGCGGGCAGACGTCGTAGCCGCGGAAGCGGGCGATGAAGATGCGCACATGCATCTTGTAGCGCTTGTCATCGAGGCGCCGGAAGTAACCCTCGACGCCGGGGAACATCTCGTCGCCCATGAACACCCAGTCTTGCTGCGCCGGTGGCAAGTCGCCGAAGGGTACATCGGTGGGGACACCCGTCGCGCGGGCGGCCTTGAGCAGGCGGCGGTACCAGTGGCGGGCCGAGGGCACGCTGAAGGGCACGACGGCATCGTTGCGCAGATTGCGCCGCGCGTCGGGCACGACCTTGTCGCGGTCGACGGTTGTCACGCGGCCGAACCCCTGACATTCCGGGCAGGCCCCGATCGGGCTGTTCCACGAGAAGAGCGCCGGCGTGGGCGGCGCGGCCGGGGCGCCGCAGCTCTGGCAGCTCGTGCCCTCGCGCAGCACAATCGGCCGGGCGCCGGCGTCGGTCTGATCGCGCGCGGCGGAGAGTGCCAGGATCCGGCAGAGCCCGCCGCTCAGCCGCCAGGCGGCCTGAACCGCCTCGGTGATGCGATGGCGACGAGCGCGTCCGGCCAACAGCCGGTCGACGACGACACCGACGTCGCCGGTTGGCGTGCCCAGGTCATCGAGATCGCGAATCCTCTCGCCCACCAGCAAGCGCTGGTAGCCCTCGCTCTCCAAGCGTTGCCGGGCGGTCGCGTCGGGCCACGCGGCCAGGGGCGCGACCACCGCGAGCGGGGTGCCATCGGGCAGACCCCGAACGGCGGCGAACGCCTCGTCGGCGCCGGTCGTCATCACCCGCCCGCCGCAGGCGGCGCAGTGCATGACGCCGGCATGGACGTAGAGTAGGCGCAGCAGGTCGGTCAGCTCCGTGATGGTGCCCACGGTCGAGCGCGCGTTGCGGATGCTGACGCGCTGCTTGATGGCGATGGGGGGCTGGATGTAGCCGATCGCCTCGGCCTCGGGACGTTCGAGGCGCTCGAGGAACTGCCGCGCGTAGGCGCTCAGACACTCGACGAACCGGCGCTGGCCCTCGGCGTACAAGACATCAAACGCCAGGGTGGACTTGCCCGAGCCCGAAACGCCGGTGATGGCGGTAATCCGGCCCAGGGGAATCTCGCAGTCGATGCCGCGCAGGTTGTGCATCCGCGCGCCGCGGATCACGGTGCTCGAGGCCCTGGCCCCCGGGCGCCCGTTCGGCTCCGGGGAGCCCGCGAGGCGTGCGCCGTCGTCCGCGGAGGCGCCGCGCGGTGGGTGGGATGCGCTGCAGGCCATCCTGGCAGGCTAGCATCCGCCTCACCGGGCCGGCAATGGGTCACCTCCGCCGTAATCTGGGACGCTCAGGACGCCGGAGCACCGGGGCACCGGGCACAGCAGGCCCCCGCGACGCCGCGACCAGCTGGGCCCTGCGGCACCGGGCCTGCGAACCGCCGGAGCGCGGTTGGGCAAGACCCATCACGTGTGGGGGTTGCCCAAGAACCGCGCGTGCTTGCGTTTCGTGACCCCAAGCCGTTGTCCACCAGGAACATGTGAACTATACTCGTGTATCCCTTTTGGCATTTCCCATGGGAGCGGCGTCGGATTCTGGTGAATTCGTTGAGAATAACCAAGACCCCGCCGATGAATCCCGGGTGCGCCATCCAAACCGGACGGCACGCGGGGACCGTAGGAGCACCTGCATGGCGAGCACCACCGCGAAGAACAACGGGCATGACTGCACGCGCGTCCTGGCGACGACCCAACGGCTCTACGGGCGCATCGATGACCTGCCGGAACTGCTCGACCTCATGGCGCAATCGATGATCGAGCTGCTCGAGGAGATCGCGCCGCAACATGCCGACGCGTCCCACATCCTGAGCGCCGCGGGTCTGCTTTCGCCGAACGGCCGCGGCCGGGTATTTCGGCCCCTGCGTCTGAAGGGCCGTCCGGATCCCGGAGAGCTGCGCAGTTTCGTCGAGCACGTCGGCCCGGGCGACACGCACAAGCCTACCGGGCTGATGGGCTGGAGCGTGGCGCGGCGCATGGTGGGCCTGCGCCAGGGCGGCGAGTGGTTCGTGGCGGAGCGGGACGACGTGCGCGACGTCTGGACGGCGCCACGCCCGGCCTCTGCCAGTGAAGCCGCCGAGATGCGCGAGGCCACGATTTCGGCCTACTCGAGCCTGACGTCCCAGCTCGCGGTGCCGATCCTCGATCCCGAGATCCGCGGCCAGGCCCGTCCGCGCGATGCCCTGGGCGTGCTCAACATCGAGAGCGATGAGCTGCTCACGCGGCCGTTCTGCGACCTGATGATCGGTTTCAGCAGTGCGGCCGGCTACCCGCTGCGGGCCGCCGTGCGCCTGCGGGACCTGGGACGCTTCTCCCGGAGCTTGACCGCCCCGATGTCACGGGCAACCTTGGCCGCCGCGCTGCTCGACGCCACGCTGCCCTATCTGCCGGGTACCGAGCGCCACGGCCTGGTGGCGCTCCGCAGCAGCCGCGCCCAGGACCGCTGCGTCGTGGAGGCGATCACGACCGAGGGGCTGGATGCCGAACTCGCCGCTCGGTACCGAGCCGGGACGCTCGATCTGGCCGAGGCCGGGGGCGCGTGGGCCGAGGCGGTTCGCACGGCGCGCACGGTCTACATCCCGGACCTGCCCAGGGTCGCTCAGGGACTGCATCGGCCCCTCTGGGGCGACAGCCGCAGCATGCTCGTCATGCCGCTCGTCTCGGGTCTGGGAAGCGATGTGCTGGGCGTGCTGGGGCTCGAGAGCCCCGAGACATCCTATGCATTCTCCATGCAGGACAAGGGCTTCTTCGAGATGCAGGCGTCGTTCGCTGCGGTGGCCGCCGCCAGCATCGAGGAGGCGCGCCTGGAGTATCCCGAGGCGGTGCGCGTGCCGGCTTTGCTCAAGCGGCTGAAGAAGGAGTGCCTGGCCGAGGTGCCCGAGGATCAGATCGTGCGCATCAATGTGATCTGCCGCGCCCTGGTCGAGCACGACTTCGCCTTTTCTCGGGCGGCCGAGGAAAGCCGCTTGACCGTTCACATCCTGCGTGAGTATACGTCGCGAGCGCCGCGCATCATCGATGTCGAGGCGCTGCGGAGCGCGGCAGCGCGCCGGCAGGAGGCCCTGCGGTCGGCAGACCCGTCGCGCGGAGCTGGATACTGATCGTCACGCCCGGCCGCGCTCGCGATTCCGGAGCAGGTCACGCCGCCGGGAGGAGACCCGCCCGCCAGGGCCCGACGGTCTCGGTACGGCTCGGAGGGCCCAGGATGGGCGCACCCGTGGGCGCAACGCCGCCCCTCGCTGTCTGCGAGATCTACGCCAGCATCCAAGGTGAGAGCACCTTCGCGGGCTGGCCGTGTGTGCTGATCCGCCTTTCCGGCTGTCCATTGCGCTGCGTCTACTGTGATACGCAGTTTGCCTTCGCTCCCGGCCGGCCGATGTCGTGTGAGGATGTCCTGGCAGCGGTCCGCACCTATGGCCTGCGGCTGGTCGAGCTGACCGGCGGCGAGCCTCTGGCGCAGGCCGGCGCCCGACCGCTTATCACCGCGCTGCTCGATGAGGACTATCAGGTGCTCATCGAAACCGGCGGCGGCGTCTCGACCGAGGGCGTGGATCCGCGTGCGCGGATCATCCTCGACATCAAGACGCCGGAGTCGGGCGTGGGCGACCGCCAGGATTGGGCGAACCTGGAGCGCTTGCGGCCGCACGACGAGATCAAGATTGTCATCTGCTCGCGGGCCGACTACGAATGGGCCCGCGCGCTCGTGGCCGAACGTAAACTGGCGCCGCGGCACGTCGTTCACTTCGCGCCCGTGGCCGCCGGCGGCGATGCGCTGCGCCGCGATCTGGCCGAGTGGATCGTGGCCGACCGCCTGCCGGTGCGGCTGAATCTGCAGCTCCACGCGTGGATCTGGGGGGCGGGCACGCGGGGGGTGTGAAGGCGGGGCGAAGGTGGCGCGGTGACGGGGGGGCCGGGGAACCGCCCAGAACACAGCGAGGTGCTGGTCAGGAACCAGTGAGGAGAGCGATGAACCGCGAAACCCCGTCGCAATCGAGCCCCGCCGCGCCCGGCCGCGCGGTCGTGCTCCTGAGCGGCGGCCTGGACTCGGCCACCGCGCTGGCGATCGCGCGTGCGGAGGGCTGGGCGTGTCACGCGCTCACCGTCCGCTACGGCCAGCGGCACGAGCTCGAGATCGAACGTGCGCGCCGGCTGGCCGAGGCGCTGGGCGCACGGGAGCACCGGGTCGTGGAACTCGACCTCGCCGCGTGGGGTGGCTCAGCGCTGACCGGCGCGGGGGAGGTCCCGCACGATCGGCTCAGCGGGGCCGGGAACGCCGAAGACGTTTCGCCGCACGCGACCGTCGAGGATATCCCGGCGACGTACGTCCCGGCGCGCAACACGATCCTTCTCGCGCTGGCGCTGGCTTGGGCCGAGGTGCTGGAGGCGGGCGCGATCTTCATCGGCGTGAGCGCGGTCGACTATTCGGGCTATCCCGACTGCCGGCCCGAGTTCGTGGCGGCCTTCCAGCGCCTGGCGGAGTTGGGGACGCGCGCCGGACTGGAGGGGCGCGCGCCGGTGATTCGCGCGCCGCTCGCGAACAAATCCAAGGCGGAGACGATCCGCTGGGGCGTCGCGCTCGGGCTCGACTACGGGCTCACGTGGAGCTGCTACGATCCCTCTCCGCGGGAGCGCCCGTGCGGCACGTGCGATAGCTGCCGGCTGCGGGCGCGAGGCTTCGCGGAGGCGGGCCTGGTGGATCCTTTGCTTTCGCGGCTTGGGGGCGCCGAGGCATGAACCGCGCCGCGCGGCCAGGCCGCAGGGAGGACGACACGCCATGCAGGTCGAACTGACGCGCAGCTTCCACTTCTCGGCTGCCCACGCGCTGCCGTGTGCGGGTGACGCGCACAAGTGCCGGCAGACGCACGGGCACAACTTCACGGTGGAGATCGCCGTCCGGGGGCGCGTGGACCCGCAGACCGGATGGCTGCTCGACTTCGGCGACCTCAAGCGCATCGTGGAGCCGGTCATCGCCCGGCTCGACCATCAGTTCCTCAATGAGGTGAGGGGCCTCGAGAATCCCACCTCCGAGATGCTCTCCCGCTGGATCTGGGAGCAGCTTCGCCCGAGCCTGCCGGCGCTGAGCCGGGTGACGATCTCCGAGTCGCCGTGGAGCCGCTGCTCCTATTGGGGCGAGGAGTAACCCCCGCGAGTCCGCGCCTCCCGTTGACCCGCCCGGCCGTTCGTGTACGATCCCTCCTTGCGTCATCTGGGCTCAGGAGATTCTTGGCCAGGATGCATCCAACCCGCGTGCAAAAACCGACCGCGCCGCTGCCGGCGCCGGAGCTGCTCGAGCGCCTGCGCCGCGTGCTCGGGGCGGATGCCTTGCTCACCGACGCCGCGGCCCTCCTGCCCTACGAGACGGACGCCATGCCCATCCACCGCGGGCGTCCCCTCCTGGTCGCCCTGCCGCGCGATGAGGCGCAGGTGCTGGCCACTCTGCGCGTGCTGCACGAAGCCGGCGTGCCGTGGGTGGCGCGCGGTGCAGGGACGGGGCTGAGCGGGGGCGCCGTGCCGGCGCCCGGACGCGGCGTGGCGGTCGTCTCGCTGGCGCGCCTGCGGCGCATCGTGGAGATCCGTCCACAAGACGGCCGCGCCCGCGTCGAGCCCGGCGTGGTGAATCTCGTCTTCAATGAGGCCCTGGCGCCCCACGGCCTGCAGTTTGCGCCCGACCCGGCCAGTCAGAGAGTCTCGACGATCGGCGGCAACATTGCCGAAAACGCCGGGGGCCCGCACGCGCTCAAGTGCGGCGTCACGACGCAGCATGTGCTCGGTCTGCGGGTCGGGCTGGGCGACGGCACGGTGCTGAGGCTGGAAGGCGAAGAAGAGACCCCGCCCGGCTACGATCTGCTCGGGTTCTTCGTGGGCTCCGAGGGGACGCTGGGCTGCGTGCTCGAGGCCAACGTGCGGCTCATCCCCAGGCCCGAGGCGGCGCAGACATTCCTGGCAGCCTTTGAATCGGTCACGGATGCCGCCGGCGCCGCGGGCGCCATTCTGCGCGCCGGGATCGTTCCGGCCGCGCTCGAGCTGATCGACGAGCTGGGCCTGCGGATGCTGACCGCGGCCTCCGCGATCGACGTGCCCCAACACGCGGGCGCGTTGCTCGTGGGCGAGGTCGATGGTCTGGCCGAGGCGGTGGCCGCGGAGATGGAACGCAGCGAGCAGATCCTGCGCGCGGCTGGGGCAACTGAGCTGCGCGTGGCGGGCACTCCGGAAGAGCGCGAGCGCCTCTGGACAGCGCACCGGCTCGTCTTCGGCGCTCTGGGCCGCGCGGCGCCGAGCTACGTGCAGCACGACGCGGCTGTCCCGCGCTCGGCGTTGCCGCACGTGCTCGAGCGCATCGCCGCGATCGCCCGGCGCCACGATGTGCCCATCGCCAACATCTTCCACGCCGGCGACGGCAATCTGCATCCCGCCATCCTGGTCGACGATCGTGTGGCGGGCCTGCGCGCGCGCGCGCAGGCGGCGGAGGCCGCGATCGCCCGTGTCTGCCTCGACGCCGGCGGTGCGCTCACGGGAGAGCACGGCGTGGGACTCGCTAAGCGCGAGCAGCTCGGGCTCGTCTTCGGCGAGGCCGAGCTCAATCTGATGCACCGCCTGCGGATTTCGTTCGACCCCGCCGGGCGCGTCAATCCCGGCAAGCTCCTGCCGGGGCGCCCGGAGGAGGGCGGGGCCGACTTCGCCGACGAGGAGGCGGTCGGTCCGGTGCGCGTGGCGCGCGCCACGCGCGAGGCCGCGGAGATGTCGGGGGCGGGAACGTCCGCCGGCGCGATCAGCTTGCCCGGGCGCGACCTGACCGCGCCTGAGCGCATCGTTGTCGATGCGCTGGCCTCGGCCCGCGAGGCCAAGACGCACGTGATCCTGCTCGGCGGCGGCACGCTGATCAATCGGCCTGTGCCGAATCGAGTGCGCGCCGGCGTTGCCGATGGGCCGCCGGCAGGGTCCGATGCGCCGCCGCGCATCCTGGAAACGTGGGCCGCAGACCGGGTGTTGGATTTCAACCCTGATGACTTCGCGCTGACGGTCGAATCCGGCGTGACGCTCGCGGCGGCCGAGCGCGTGGTGGGCGCGGCGGGCCAGCGGCTCATCTGGGAGGCGCCCGATCCCGAGCAGGCCACCCTGGGGGGCATCGTGGCCGCCGGCTACTGGTCGTCGCTGACCACCGGCTATGGGCACCCCAAGCATTCGCTGCTCGGATTCCGCGCCATCACCGGCGAGGGCCAGTTGATCTGTTTCGGCGGTCCGGTCGTTCGCAACGTCACGGGGTACGACGTTGGGAAGCTGATGGTGGGATCCCGCGGCTCGCTGGCCGTGCTCACCCGACTCACCCTGCGGACCTACCCGCACCCGGCGCAACGGGCGGTGGCGGTGGTCAGGGGCGGCGGTGGGCCGGTGTTGGACGTCGCCGACCGGTTGCGGCAACTCGTGCTCGGGTGGCCGGGCATCGACTGGTTCTGGCACGAAGAGGGATCCACGCTCCTGGTCGCCCTGGATGGATACCCAGGGGAAGTCAGGCGGCGCGGTGACGCGCTGACCCGCCTGGTCCGCGATGCGACGCCAGCGGGATCGGCGGGTCCGCTGCGCGTCGAGATCTTGGCCGGATCCGAGGCCGATGCGGCGCAGCACGGCCGGTTCGCGGCGCTGGGCTGGCCGGCCTCGCCGCTGGTGCTGCGCCTCGTCGTGGCTCCGGGGAAGATGCGCGTGGCAACGGAGCGTGTGCAACAGGCGTGCGCGGGAGGCCCAGGCGGGGCTTGGCGCTGCGCCATTCACGCGCTGCCGGCCGTGGGCCTGCTGCGCATCGTCTTCGCGTCCGGCTTCGAGGAGGTGCCCCTGCGGCGCCTGCTCCTGGAGCTGGCGACCATCGTTCGCGAGGCCGGTGGCTACCGCGCCATCGATCGCGCGCCGGATCATCCCTGGTGGGGCTGGGACGTGTGGGGCGTTCCCGCGCTGGTGCGGGATCGGATGCGGCGCATCCAGGCAGCGTTTGACCCGCGCAACGTCTTGGCACCCTGGACGAGCGCTTAGCGCGCCGCTAACGGAGAAGAAGGCATGGGCCGGGGTCAGCCGTACGCGGGACAGGACCACTGGACGTGTATCCGCTGCGGCTTGTGCATCGAAGCCTGTCCGACCTATGTGCTCACGCAGGATGAGGGCCTCTCGCCGCGCGGGCGCGTCAACATCGTGCACGCCTTAGCGATCGCCGGCAGCGCCGCATCCGCGCGCCCCGCGAAGGCCGCGCCCCTCGATCCAACCTCGTCGCCGGCGCCGGGCGCAGCGGCCGCAGAAGCGGGCAGCCCGTTGCCGGAGCCGACCTGGCGCGAGATCGCCCGCACAAGCCGTGCGCTCCTGGACCTGTGTCTCATGTGTCGCGCGTGCGAGGCGATCTGCCCATCGGGGGTTCCCTACGGGCGGATGATGGGCGAGGTGCGGGCGTGGCTCATCTCGCGCCGACCGCGCCCCGGCGACGGTCGCGTGCGGGCGTACCTGCGCCGTGTCTTCATGCGGCCCTGGCTCACGAGGCTGGTGTTGGGACAGGTGAAGCTCGCGGTCCGCCTGCGTCTGGCCGACCTGTGGGTGCGGCTGTTCACGCCCTCCGAGCATCACCGGCACTACCTGGCGCTGCTCGAGTCGCTGCGCGTGCGCCTGCCGGTCGCGGGGGTGCTCGAGCGGGCCGCGCTTCCCAACGCGCCGGGCGACACGGTGCTCATCTTTCGCGGGTGCCTTACGCCCGTGTTCTTCCCCGCGGTCGTCGGCGCGCTGCACTCGGTGCTCGACAAGCTGGGAACCGCTCACGCGATGCCGCGCCGCCAGGTCTGCTGTGGGGCGCTCCACCGGCAACACGGTCTGCTCGAGGAGGCGCGCGCATTGGCCCGCAAGAACATCACGGCCTTCGAGGCGCAGGGGGATCCCCTGATCGTTGTGGCGTGCTCCGGCTGCGCGGCCATGCTCCTCGACTATGCCGACCTGCTGAGCAACGACGCCGAGTATGCGGATCGAGCCCGGCGCTTCAGCGCCCGCGTGCGCGATTCCGCGAGGTTCCTGACCGATGGGCTGGCCGGCGCTGGCCGGCCGGCGCAGGCGCTGGCGAGCGGAATGGAGCGCGAGGACGGTGCTGTGCCTGTGCAAGCAGCGGGCGCCCGCGACGCCTCGGCGCTGCGGGTTCAGGAGCCCTGCCACTTGCGGCACGGACAACGCAGTGCGGGGTGCCTTGCCGGCGCAGTGGCCGCGCTGGGTCTGGCGCCGTCCGATCCTGCCCCGGAGGATGATCTGTGCTGCGGCGGGGCGGGGCTGTACAGCCTGCTCGAGCCGGCCATGTCCGCGCAACTGGGCGAACGCAAGGCGGACGGGTTGGCTGCCGGCGGGACCGGTCTGGTGATCACCTCCGATCCAGGCTGCCGACTGCAACTCCAGGGCCGCCTGGCTCGCCGCGGGGTGGCGATGCTGCACCTGGCCGAGGTCTGCGACCGCTGCTGGAAAGGAAAGGGGGCTTGCTGATGGCAGGTACACGAAGCGCCCGGACGAAGCGCCCACCGGCCGCGCGCGAGGCGCTGCTCGAATTCTCCATGACGCCGCTCGACAAGGGATCGTCCGTCGGCGCGTACGTTTCGCGCAGCCTGGACATCGTCGATCGCTCCGGGTTGCCCTATCGCTTGAACCCCATGGGAACGGTCGTGGAAGGAAGCTGGGATGAAGTGCTGGCCCTGGTGACGAAGTGCTTCGAGCGGATGCGCATGGACTGCGAACGCATCTCGGTGGCGGTCAAGATCGACTGGCGCCGGGGCAGCAGCGACCGGCTGGCCGCCAAGATCGCTTCGGTCGAGCGGCACTTGGGGCGATCGGTCCGGACCTGACCCACCCGGCAGGATCACGCCGGAGGTCCGCGTGGGGATCGCGTCGGAAGCCGACCTGCGGATCTGCCGGTGGGCGGAAACCCGGGGGATCAGGCGGTGTAGTAGGGGCACGAAAAGGGCGGCCACCGCAGCGACCGCCCCCCAGCCTGTGGGATTACCAGGATGCCCCACGCCTTTCGCGCCGTTCCAGAGCGGAGGCAATGCCCCGGTTGAGGTCCCTCGGGCCAGTTCAATCGATCAGACTGGGGTCTCGGGCACGGACCGGAGGCCCCAGTCGAACTCAGGGCTCGCGCGCCGGGGGATGGTGCATAGAGGGCTTTCTTCGGGGGCTCGCTCGATGGTGCCTTTTGCTGCGGCCGGATGCTGCCCGCCAGAGTTTACAGCGTCTCCTCGCATGCACTGCCTAGTTGCCGACGCTCCTAGATATGTTAAGTCTCTTTACAGGTCTTGTCCATGGAAACTTTTCTGCCACTCGTGGGGAGGCCGTGCATTTTCCTTCTAAAATGCCTATATTCAATCGATTGTAGAATTTTCCCACCGACCCGGGTGAGAGCAGGTACACGCCGGCGCGAGCTGTGCAGATGTACGTTCGGCGCGGTGCCTGGCCGGGTTCAGGTTGACCGCGCGGCGGCAGGCCCTAGAGTCAACCGGCGGCGGGCGCACTCTCTCGGTCGAACCGGGTGGATCGGAGCGCTCACCCAGGCTGGGCTGCCTGGACCATGACGGAGGCAGTATGCACGAATGGCCTTCACCCCCCGGGTCAGGCGCGCGCGAGCCGGTCGTCCCCATCTCCCGGGAGGTCTTCCGGCGTCTCTGCCGTGAGGCCGGCGCCAGTCCCCGGGGACGCACGAACCTCAATTTCCACGAGCTGGACGACACCTACCAGCGCTTCCTCAATGTCATCCAGCCGGGTTCCTACGTCCAGCCTCACCGCCATGCCGCTCCCCCGAAGTCGGAGACCTTCATCGTCCTGCAGGGTCGGATCGGCTTCTTCCAGTTCGACGAGGATGGTCACCTGATCCAGGCAGTCCGCCTGGGGCCTGACGCGGAGGTTATCGGTGTGGATGTGCGTCCGGGCGTCTGGCACACCTTCTTTGCGCTGCAGCCCGACACGGTTGTCTTCGAGGCTAAGAACGGGCCCTATGATCCCCACACCGACAAGACCTTCGCGCCGTGGGCGCCGGGGGAGAACGATCCCGGCGCGGCCGAGTACATGCACGCGCTCATCGATCGGCTGCCGGCAGCGGACGCCGCGGAATCCGATCCCGCGGGCCCGACGCCACCGCGTCAGTAGGTTTCACGCACGAGCTCATCGACGTTCTCACGGCGCCCGAACAGGATGATCCGATCGGCCGGGCGCAGGACGGTGTCCCGTGCGGGGAACGCAAAGCGGCCCTCCGTCCGATCGTCCGCGCGCTCGATCAGGACGATCTGCACGCCCCGCTCTTGGCGCAGGTGCAGCGCCTCGAGCGGCCGGCCGCACAGGTGGGGCGGGGCCTCCGTCTCGGCGAGCACATAGCCCCCGATCGTCTCCCAGGTACGGAAGCGCGCGGCGGCCTGGATTCTGGCCGACAGCGATCCGGCCAGATCGACCTTCACGATCTCCTTGTTGTAGGCGCGGATGACATCGCTGCGGTGGATGGTTCCCACCGGTGTCATGGCGTCCCCGACCGGCAGGACAGGGAGCTCCTCGTAGGATTGCTGCTCGAACCGCTGCATGGCGCAGTCCAGGGTGTCGTCTTCGCGCACGTAGAGCAACGGGCCCGAGATCAGGTCTTGGGCGATGACGATGTTCTGGAGCGCATCGATATGGGGCAGCGACCGGCGCAAATCGTCGACGCTGATGACGCCCACGAGATCCCCGCGCGGGTCGACGACCATGAATTCGTAGTGCGGTGAGCGCACCAGGCGATCGTAGAGGTCCGCCATATTGGCCGACTGGGGGACGAGCTCCAGGTCGCGGCGGGCGACATCGCGCACGTGCACCTGGCGCAGCACGTTGATCTCGTGGCCGGCGTGCAGGTCGATGCCGCGGCGCATGAGCTTGATCGTGTAGATCGACTCGCGGCGCAGCCGCTGGGCGAGCAGGGTGCCCAGGCTGCACGAGACCATCAGGCCCAGGATGACGCGGTAATCGCCGGTCATCTCGAAGATGATCAGGATCGCGGTGATCGGCGCGTGCGTTGCCGCGGCCACCATCGCGCCCATGCCGACGACCGCGTAGGCGCCCGCACCGGCCATGGAGAAGGGCAGGATCGCGTGGGCGAGGTGGCCGACGAATCCACCGAGAGCCGCCCCCATGAAGAGCGATGGAGCGAAAATACCGCCCGATCCCCCGGACCCCAGCGTGAAGCTCGTGCCGACGAGCTTGGCGCCCAGCACCGCCGCGAGCAAGAAGGGCCCGAGCCGCCCGTAGAGCGCAGCGGTGATCGTTTCGTAGCCGACGCCCATGATTTGCGGCAGCGCCACGCCGATCAGCCCGATGCCCAGTCCGCCGATGACCGGCTTAACGACAAAGGGCACGCGCCTGAGCCGGTCGAAGAACTCCTCCGACCAGTAGAGAACCTGAACGAAGGCCACCGCCACAACGCCGGCGAGCAGGCCCAGCACGCCGTAGGTGAGGATCTCGGCCGGATTCACGATGGCGTACTTGGGAATCTCGAAGGCGGGAACATCGCCCAGGAACGTCCGGGAGATCACGGTGGCGCTGACCGAGCTGACGACGACCGCCCCGAAGGCGCGCGGGCTGAACTCGCCCAGGATGACCTCGGAGGCGAAGAACGCCGCGGCGATCGGCGCATTGAATGTCGCGGCGATGCCGGCGGCCGCTCCGCAGCCCACGCAGGCGCGGATGCGGCGCGTCGAAAGCCGCAGCACTTGGCCGACCGTCGAACCGATGGCCGAACCGATCTGCACGATCGGCCCCTCGCGCCCGACCGATCCTCCGGTGGCGATGCAGATCGCGGAGGCGAACGACTTGGCTACCGCCACCACAGGTCGGATCACACCGCCCAGGCGGGCCACAGCGTTCATCACCTCGGGCACACCGTGGCCCTTGGCCTCCGGGGCGAGGTAGCGCGTGAGCACTCCCACGATGAGTCCGCCGGCCATCGGCACCAGCAGGCGCACGAACCAGGCCGAGCGCGTGATCTTCTCGAGCGGATCGCCACCGGCGCCCCAGGCCAGGTTCTGAAACGTTCCGATCAGCCAGCGAAAGAAGCAGGCGCCGAAGCCCCCGGCCACACCGATCAGGAGCGCCAGCAAGATCATGCTCGTGCGCTCGCCGAGGTGCAGGCGCAGTCCGGCGAGCGGGAAGCGGCGCGCCTCGAGCCGTCGTGCGGCACCGTCGCCGGTCATCGCGGTTCACTCCCTCAGCGTTGTGGCTGACTCAGCATTCGCAGCGCCGCGGTGGAGGCCGCCGCGTAGCTGCCGCGGGGCTCGGCTTGCAGATAGGCCTGGAACTCGCGGCGGGCAGCGTCGACCTCTCCGCGGCTGTGATGGAGAGCGCCGGCCACGAAGTGGATCGGCGGGAACTGCGGGTTCAGGGTGCGAGCGCGCTGGATGTGTTGCTCGGCCTCGTCCAGCCGGCGGATGCCGATCAGGATCTGCGCCAGATCGACCTCGATGAACGCTTCGGGCCACCAGTAGCGCTGTGCCAGCATGATTTCGCGCAGCGCTTCGGGGCCCCGCCGCTGAGCGCGGTACTCGGTGAACAAGTAATAGTGGCGCTTGCCGAAGTCGAACATGTCGCCGGTGCGGTCGGTAGGGATGGCCTGGAAGAGCTTCATCTCGCTGGGATCGAGTTGTGGGGCGATGTCGCGGATGCGAGCCTGGATGTGGGTGCGCGCTTCATCGTTGTCGTAGCAGTTGGGGAAGGGCCACTTGGCCAGCTTGTGGAGGTCAGTCAGGTAGAGGCCCGCGGCCAGGTCGAGCGCCGACATGCCGACCCGCTCGACGTAAGCTTCGGGTGGCGCCAGGCGACCAAGCTCCCAGGGCCCCAGGGTCGGGGCCAGCGGGCTTTGGGCCAGCTCGCGCGCAATGGCCTGCCCCATCCAGGCATGGCCGGTCGGGTAGGGGTGGACGTGCTCGGTGAAGAAGGAACGGCCGGCCCCGCGCGGGAAGTCCTCCCCGAGCCGGCGCTCCAGATCGACCAGCACCAGTCGATGGCGGCCTTGCGGGTCCCACGTGCGCGCCACCTCGCGGATGATCTCGTTCTGAGCGCTGCAGGCCCGGAAGTGCACCGGGTCGTGGTCGCGGGCCGCCAGGTACTCCGCGAATGCGGCGGACGAATCGCCCAGCGCATCCAGGCAGCGGCCCAGACGGTGGCGGACCTCGGCGTACTCCGGATCCAGATCGCGGCACTCGGTCCACGCCGCCGCCGCCGCGGGCCAGTCCCCGGCGTCCATCCGGGCCTGGCCGCGGGAGAAGGCCGCCTGCCACGCGGCTGCCTGCGCCGGGTCGAAGTCGCAGCCATGGGCCGAACCCAACGGTGACTGGTCGCGCACGTTGCTCACCAGCGTGCACAGAATCACGTCCACGCCCTGGTCGCGCGCGGCTGACAGCATCTCCACCAGATTGGCGCGGAAGAACGCGAGCATGCGCGCGTGCTTCTCACCGCAGGCCGGCACGTCGCGGTCGCGCATGGTCCACATGCCGAAGCCCTCGGTCTCGGCGCCGCTCTTGGGCGGCGATAGGCGGCCGAGGGCCTCGCGCGCGAGCCGCACGAGGCGCACATTGCGCAGCCAGAGCCAGAACTTGGCGGCGCCGCGGGAGGAGAACGAGCGTTGCACCGGTGTGTCGATGCCATCGGCGCCGTACGCCTCGTTGTGGCCGGTATAGATGAGGATCGCGTCGGGACTGTAGCCGAGGGCCTCCTTGTGGATCAGGAGCACGTCGAGGCTGGAGATGGCGATGACGGCGCAGTTGATGACCTCGTACTGGCGGCTGGGCGCCACGTCGCGCAGCACCTCCCCCAACATGGCAGGGAACGCGGTCTGCGGACCAAAGGGATCTCCCAGCGTCGAGGACGCACCGGTCGCCAGGATGCGATAGGTTCCGGGGGCCTTCTTGGCCGGGAACCACTGGTACGACGGCGGCTTCGTGGCCCACTTGGGAAAGAAGAGCTCGCTGATGTCGCGATTGAGCTGATAGATCTGCTCGTTGCCGATGGTGCGCTTCAGAAACAGGCGCCGCGGGGGGCCGTAGCCCGCGAGGCCCAATACGACCTCGGCTACGACGAGCACGAGGGCGAGCACAAGCAGTCCGCCGGCCATCAGGGCCAGCTTCATGGCCGGGGAGGTTCGCGCCGCCGGGCGTGTTGGGGTTGTGCGATCCATGGTCCCGCCGCCGCTAGAAGAGCGCGTAGATGAAGGGTGCCAGGGCCGACCCTTCCGCCAGGACGATCACCAGACTGAGCAGGACCAGGATGACCACTACCGGTCCCAGCCACCACTTCTTGCGCACCTTGAGGAACAGCCAGAGCTCCTTCAGGATGCTCACCTTGCCCATGCGCCTATCTCCCCCCGCCGTCGTGTCTCAAAACATGCGCTCCATGCGTTCAGGGCTGCGATCTTGGTCCGTGCGCGGCTCCCAGTAGCTCGCGGCCCGGCGATCGAATCGCAGCTTGAGCGGGTCCGCCCCCAACAGCCTCATGATCAACCCCACCGGGGTGATGACCAACAGGAAAACGAGCCCGAGGATGACACGGGTCATGAACCAGCCCAGATAGCCGGCCAGCTTCATCCAGACCCGCTCCAGCGGACCGAGCACGGTGGGCGCCGCCAGTCCCGCCAGGGCGAGCAGGCCACCCAGCGCCGCGAACGCGGGCCAGAGCGGCCGATGTTTCCACAACAGGAACGCCGCGAGGATCACAAAGGCGCCGCCCACCGTGAGGCCGAAGCGGCGCAGGCGGCGCCGCTCGGCGCGGAGCGCGTCGGAGGCCTGGCCGGCGCCCGGGGGCGTCGGGCCGGCGCTGGAGGCTGTGCGCCCTGTGATCTGCGTTGTGCGCGCTGGATCAGTCAAGGGCGAACTCCTGGTGCCAGTCGAGCTGGGCGTGCGTCTTGGGCTGCTCGCGCTTGTCCAGCAGGAAGGGGCCGAGCAGCAGATAGTCCATCTCGGTCCGCATGAAGCATTTGTAGGCGTCCTCCGGCGAGCAGACGATCGGCTCGCCGCGCACGTTGAAGGAGGTATTGATGACCAGCGGCACGCTCGTGCGCCGCCGGAACGCCTCGATCATGTCGTAGTAGAGCGGGTTGTCCTCGCGCGCGACGGTCTGCAGGCGCGCCGTGTAGTCGATGTGGGTGATGGCCGGGACATCCGAGCGCGCCACATTGAGCTTGTCGATCCCGAAGAGCCGCTCCTGTTCCGCGCTCATCGCGATGCGCCGCTCGCGGCGCACCGGGGCGACCAGGAGCATGTAGGGGCTGGGCCGGTCGATCTCGAAGACCTCGCTGGCGTGATCGACCTGGGTCGAGGGCGCGAAGGGCCGGAACGACTCGCGGTATTTGATCTTCAGGTTCATCAGCGACTGCATCTTGGGCGAGCGCGGGTCACCGAGGATGCTGCGCGCCCCCAGCGCCCGCGGGCCGTACTCCATGCGGCCCTGGAACCAGCCGATGACGTGCTGCTCCTCGATGAGCTGGGCGATGCGGTCCGGCAGCTCCGCGAGCGACAGGCGCTGGTGCGGCAATTCGTGCTTCTGCAGGAAGGCTTCGAGCTGTTCGTCCGTCCAGGCCGGTCCCAGGTAGCTCGCACGCTGGCGGTCGCGGCCGCCGTTGGCATCGCGCGGCCGGCCGTGGTAGCGGTGATAGGCCAGCAGCGCGGCGCCCAGCGCGCCGCCCGCATCGCCGGCCGCGGGCTGGATCCAGATGTCTTCGAAGGGCCCCTCGCGCAGCACGCGCCCGTTGGCCACGCAGTTGAGCGCGACACCGCCGGCGAGGCACAGCTTGCGCTGCCCCGTCACCTGGCGCACGTGGCGGGCCATGCGCAGGACCGCTTCCTCGGTCACCACCTGGACCGAGCGCGCCAGATCCATCTCGCGCTGCGTGAGCGGGGTCTCGGGTTGATGCGGCGGCCCGCCGAAGAGGTGGTGGAACTTCTCGGAGGTCATGCGCAGGCCGGCGCAGTAGTCGAAGTAGGCCATGTTCATCCGAAAAGAACCGTCGTCCTTCAGATCCATCAGCTCGTTCAAGATGACATCGACGTACTTCGGCTCGCCGTAAGGCGCCAGGCCCATGACCTTGTACTCGGCCGAGTTGACCTTGAAGCCGGTGAAGTAGGTGAAGGCCGAGTAGAGCAGGCCGAGCGAGTGCGGGAACTTGATCTCGGCCAGGATATGCACGTCGTTGCCGCGCCCTTCGCCCATCGTGGTCGTGGTCCACTCGCCGGCGCCGTCGAGCGTCAGGATGGCCGCCTCGGGATAGGGCGAGGGCAAGAAGGCCGAGGCCGCGTGCGACTCGTGGTGTTCGGGGAACAGGATCTTGCCCGCGTAGCCGGGCAACTCGCGGCCGATCAGATCCTTCATCCAGAGCTTCTGCTTGAGCCACAGCGGCATCGCCATGATGAAGGAGGGGAAGCCTCGCGGCGCGAAGGTCAGGTAGGTCTCCAGGATCCGCTCGAACTTGATGAAGGGCTTCTCATAGAACGCGACCAGATCGAGCTGCCCGGGTTCCAGGCCCGCCTCCGCGAGGCAATAGCGCACGGCGCGGGCGGGGAAGCCGGGGTCGTGCTTGCGGCGCGTGAAGCGCTCCTCCTGGGCGGCAGCAATGATCTCGCCGTCGCGCACGAGCGCGGCAGCGCTGTCATGGTAGAAGCACGATATGCCCAGGATCCACACGGCTCGACATCATCCTATCTTGGTGCGCCTGCCGGCGGGGCCCATGAGCCGCTCCGGACCTCAAGACTCGCCGGGATGGGCCGGGGGACGCACGAGCGCGCCCAGCGGGCGCAGCCGCCAAGACAACATCGGTCTAGCGTACAGGATCGGCACCCGAGGTGCCACCTTCACAGACCGTGCGGAAGATACACCACTGGTCCGCGGCCTGCTCCAGGTGCTGGCCCAGAAGATCGGCGAGATGCTGGCTCAGGGAGGCCGGTCCACTGCTCGCCCAGCCGCGCGGATCGATGGGGGGCAGAATGCGCACGCGTTGGCGCAGCGGTCCGGTGCGCTGGGAGAAGACCGGCGCGATCGGCCGCCCACTGAGGAGGCCCAGCCGGGCCGGACCAGCGGCCAGCCGCGCCTGGGCGCCTGCCAGGCGAACCCGCACGCCGCGCTGAAAGGCGCCGCCGTCGAGCGGCAGGGCGACCAGATCACCACGCTCGAGCGCGCGCGCCAGGCCACGCAGCCCCTCGGCAGTTGGCACCGACACGATGCCGCGGCGGCGCTTGAGCCGCTTGACGAGTCCCGAGACGGCCGGGTGGAACTGCGTGCCCACCGGGGCCACGATGCGCCGGCCTGTGACGGTCGCGAGCGCTCCCAGGTGCTCCCAGTTGCCCGTGTGGGCGCCCACCAGGATCCAGCCGCGAGGATCCGCGTTCAAACGCTCGAAGTGATCGCGGCCTTCGATCTCCCAGCGGGCCGCCAACCAGCGCGGTGACAAACACAGGCCGGCGCAGAACTCGATCACGAAGAGCCCGAAGGCGCGGAAGACCTTGCGGCTCGCATCCTCGGCCTGCGGTGCGGCCAGGCCCAGGTCCAGCAGGTTCCGCCGCACCGCCGCCGCTTCATCCGGAGCGAGCCTGCGGCGCACATCGCCGATCAAGTTGCCGGCTCGCACGGCCGAACCCCGTGCCATCTGGCGCAGCCCGCACCCGAGACGCGGGGAGCGTCGCCGCCCGGGTCTCGGCGGGCTCGCCGCGCGGGAGAGCCTCATGAATCGGTGCCCTCGTCCGTGAGCCGTGCTATCCCGCGCTGCGTAACGTCGGCAATCCAGTCGAGGTAGGCCGGATAGCCGCCGAGCAGCGGATAGGCGACGATGGCCGGCACCTCGTAGCTGTGCAGCGCACGGATGCGTGCTTCGACCAGACGGTAGAGCGTGCGGCGGGTCTTGAGCCAGACGGCCCATTCCGTGGTCTCCTCGGCGTGACCCTGCCAGGTGTAGATCGATTCGATCGGCGTGAGATTGGCGCAGGCGACGAGGCCCTCCGCGACCAGGACCCGCGCGGCTGCGCGGGCCGAGTCGCGGTCGGGAAAGGTCGTGTAGATGCTGATGTGATCGTGGGTCATGCCCGTGGTCTCCTCCTGGCTCAGGACGGCCAATCGCGCGGCGCCCCCGCCGGCGAGCTACTCCAAGCCCCGTGGCCGGTGCGCGGTCATGGGTCCCTCGGCCGGCCGCCGCCCGGATCCCCGACGCGCTCGATCCGCGCGAGCATCCATGCTTCGATCGCCTGGCGATGCCGCCAGGCGATCGCGAGGATCAGCCCGGCCAGCGCCGCGATCGCGATCCACAGCGCCCACGGCAGGCGCGTCGCGGTCGCCCCGACCCACGCCGCGGCGAAGTGCCCGGGCAGGCGGGCCGCCACCACCAGGCCCAGCATGGGGAGGATGGGCAGCGAGCTCAAGCCCAGCGCGAAGCAGGCCAGATCATCGGGCATGAAGGGCAGCATGAAGAAGAGGAAGAAGAAGACCGCCCCGCGCCGTGCCGCCCAGCGGTTGATGCTGGTCATGGTGCCCCGCGGGGCCAGACGTTCGACCAGCGGGCGGCCCGCCAGCCGCGCCAGGCTCATGGCCAGGGCGCTGCCCAGGCCAACCCCCGCCACCGTATAGAGCGTTCCCCGCCAGGGGCCGAAAATGGCGCCACTGACCACCGCGAGCAGATGGCCGGGGATGGGGGCCAACACGACCTGGCCGACTTGCAGCCCGATGAACACCAGCGGCGCCCGTGGACCCTGGCGATCGAGGAAGGCGAGCAGAGACTCGCGGTCCGAGAAGATCGCCGGCGCCAGGAGGCGCAGGGCCCAGGCGCCCGCCGCGGCGATCACCACTATGGCCGCCAGTCCGAAGATGGCTCTGAGTCTGTGGCGCCCGTCCCGGCCCGAATCGTCGCTCGTCACGCGGTCCACCTTCTCCGTGCTCGCTTCTCCCGGGACGCCTGGCGGTTGCCGGACGTCCGATGGGCCTGGGGTGCCCCGCCGCGGCGGGGCGTGGGCCCCCTCTCGGGGGCCCGACCACCGCTGGCTGAGCTTGACTTGGACCCCCGCGGGGCAGATGCTGTTTAGGTAGACGAATCTACCACAAATCGAGACGCCTATGGAATCGGCCGAACCGGGGGCTCGCGCGCTCAGCGAGACCCTCGAGGACTACGTCGAGATCATCCTAGCGCTGTCGCTCGAGCAGCGCACCGTTCGCGTGCGCGATATCGCGCGCGCTAAGGCGGTACGCATGCCCACCGTGACGGCGGCCCTGAAGCGGCTGGCGGAGATGGGGCTCGTGCGCTACGCCGCGCGTGAGTACGTGGAGCTGAGCGAGGCCGGATCCGAGGTTGCCGCCCGGGTGGCAGGCCGCCACCGGTTCCTGACGCGCTTTCTGGCGGAGGTGCTCGGCGTGCCTTACGACGTGGCCGAGGGCGACGCCTGTAGCCTCGAGCACCGCTTGTCGCCTGCCTCGATCGAGCGCCTGGCCGCGTTCGTCGAATACCTCGACACCTGCCCGCTGGTGGATGTCGAGCTGCTGGAACGCTTCCGGGAGTGCTTCGGCCACGACCCGCGGGGCCGAGCGGCCTGCGCCGCCAACGCCTGCCGTCTGAACCGGCCGGGCGGGCCGGCACCCAGTCGGCGCGGCAGCACGCTCGTGGCGGTGGCGGATTTGGAGGCCGGGCGGGCCGGCGAAGTAGCGCGGGTGCGCGGTAGCGCCAGGGTGCGCACCGAATTGGCCCGCCAGGGCATCCTGCCGGGTACCCGGCTCACCAAGGTCGGGCGCGGGGGCGGACGAGGAGAAGTTGTGGTCGGGCTCCAGGACCGCGTGCTGGCCCTGAGCGCCGCCGAGGCGCGGGCCATCTTCGTGGAAGCGGCTGCGTCCGGGGAGGGGAACGGGGATGCGCCGGAGTAGGCGATGGGCAGCCAGGCGGTGCGGTCCGGGGCTCACGCTGGCGGATGTGCCGCCGGGTGGCAGCGCGGTCATCTGCGAGCTCGAGGGCGATGAGGTTCTCCAGGAGCGGTTGCGCGCGCTCGGGCTGCGCGAGGGCGCCAGGATCGAGGTCGTCAAGCAGGCGCCGCTCGCCGATCCCCGCGAGTACCGGGTGGGCGGCGTGCACTTGAGCCTGCGCCACACCGAAGCGCTCGGGATCCGCGTCGGGGGGATTGTGGAGCCGTCCGGCCCGAGACCTCACGGTTGGGGCTGGGGCGGCCGGCGCTGGGGCCGATGGGGCTGGGGTCGCCGGGGCGGGGGCCGCCGTCGCTGCGGTCCGGCGGGGTAACGCCCGATGCATCCAGCCACACGCGTGCTGCGGGTCGCCCTGGCCGGCAACCCCAACTCGGGCAAGACCTCGGTCTTCAACGTGCTCACCGGGCTGCATCAGCAGGTCGGCAACTGGGCGGGCGTGACGGTCGAGCGCAAGTCGGGCCGCATCCGCCACGGCGGCTACGAGCTCGAGATCATCGATCTGCCGGGCACCTATTCGCTCACGTCTTACACGCTCGAGGAGCGCATCGCCCGCCAGTACATCTTCGATGAGCGCCCGGACGTCATCGTCAACGTCATCGATGCGGCCAACCTTGAACGCAACCTCCACCTGACGGTGCAACTGCTCGAGATGGGCGTCGACCTCATCGTCGATCTCAACATGTGGGACGAGTTCACCGCCTCGCGGGCACGGCTGGATGTGGAGCGCTTCGGGGTCCTGTTGGGTACGCCGGTCGTCACGACGGTGGGCCATCGCGGCCACGGGCGAACGGAGCTTCTGGATGCGATTCTCCGCCTGGCTGAAGGGCGCAGCCGGCGCCACCGCCACGTGCCCATCTCGCTGGGGACGCGCGTGGAGACGGTCGTCCAGCAACTGGCTGAAAGGGCCGAGCAGCTGAGTGCGGCGGCGGGGGTTCCTTTGCGTCTGCCGTCGCGCTATGTGGCCACCAAGCTGCTCGAGGGCGACCCGCAGGTCGTCGAGCACATCCACAACCGCCTGCCGGCCCTCAAGCCGCTGCTGCTCGAGGCTGACACGACCCGCGACCATTTGCGGCTGGCCACGGGGATGGAGCCCGCGCGGGTGATTGGGGCGGGGCGGCACGGGTTCATCGCGGGCTTGCTGCGTGAGACGTTGAGCAGCGGGCCGCTTGACCGCATGCACCGCTCACGCCAGCTCGACCGCGTGCTCACGCACCGCGTGCTCGGTCTGCCGATCTTTGTCGCCTTCATGTGGCTGCTCTTCAACGCGACCTTCACAATGGGTGCGCATCCGGCGGCCTGGATCGAGCGGTTGGTGGCGCTCCTGGGGAACGTGGTGGCGGGCGCCCTGCCGGCTGGGGTGCTGCGCGACCTCGTGGTCGAGGGTGTCTTCGGCGGGGTCGGCGCGGTGGCGGTCTTCCTGCCCAGCATCATGATCCTCTTCCTCGGCATCGCGTTGCTCGAAGACACCGGCTACATGGCGCGGATCGCCTTCATCATGGATCGCGTGATGCACCTGTTCGGCTTGCACGGCAAGTCCTTCATTCCGATGTTGACCGGTTTCGGCTGCACCGTCCCGGCCATCCTGGCGACGCGCACGCTGGAGTCACGCCGCGACCGGATCCTCACCGCGCTGCTCGTGCCGCACATGTCCTGCGCGGCGCGGCTGCCGGTCTATGTGCTGCTGGCGGGCGCCTTCTTCGGCGCGCAGGCGGGCAACGCGGTGATGGCGATCTACCTGCTGGGCATCCTGGTGGCGCTGGGCGTGGGCGCCCTCTTCAGCCACACCTTCTTGCGCGAGGAGCAGGCGTCGTTCGTGATGGAGCTGCCGCCCTATCGCTGGCCGACCCTGCGCGGGCTCGCCGCCCACACCTGGGCCCGCTCGCATCACTACCTGAAGAAGATGGCGGGGGTGATCCTGATCGCCTCGATCGTTCTGTGGGTCCTCGGCAACTTTCCGCGGAGCTCGACCGCGGCCGATCTGGAGGCGCACGCCGCGCAGCTCGCCGCGCGGGGTGGGGCAACCGCAGAGGTGAGCAAACTACGCCGGCAAGCGGCGGCGGTCGCGATCGAACAGAGCGTCATCGGGCGGATGGGTCGGGCCATCGAGCCGGTCCTGCGGCCGCTGGGATTTGATTGGCGCATGGGCGTCAGCCTGGTCTCGGGTTTTGTCGCCAAGGAGGTCGTCGTCTCGACGATGGGCGTGCTCTACCAGGTCGGCGCCGCCGGCGCGACCGGCGACGCCGGTGATGGGATGACCGGCGCGCAGGCGGGCGCAACCGGCCCGCCCACGCTGCGCGAGGCGCTACGCGCTCCCGGGGGTGGCTTCACGCCCCTGACCGCCGCCGCGTTCATGGTCTTCGTCCTGCTCTACACGCCGTGTGTGGCGTCGATCGTGGCGATGCGGCGCGAGCTGGGCGCCCGGTGGATGTGGTTTGACGTCGGCTATCAGCTTGCGCTGGCGTGGCTCGCGGCGTTCGGCGTGTACCGGATCGGGACGATGCTGGGCTGGGGCTGAGCGACCGGGGCGGGCTTCAGGGGGCGCGCCGCGCCGTGACCAGGCGGCCTGGGCGCGGCGGCCCGACGCCTGCCCGCGACGAATGCGCCTACTGCCCGCCCTGTTCCGCCAGCACCGTTCGGAACCGGGTCTCCTGCTCCTTCAGGTACGCGTCGCCAGGGTTCTGCTGGATCGCCCGCTCGATCAGCGCCAGCGCCGCGCGTGTGTCTCCGTGTTGGTGGGTGATCTGAGCCAGGGTATCGAGGCAATTCGCCAAGTCCGGGCCGGGCGGCGTCAGTTCGGCCGCCCGGCGGGCCAACGCCTCCGCCTCCGTCAGGTTGACCCGGTGCAGGAAACACCACCAGGCGAAGTCGTTCAATCCGTTCGGGTCCGACGTCCATCCGGCGGGCATCGACTCGCGCTTCAGCCGCAGGGCCTTCTGAGCGTCGCGCTCGACGTGGTAGGCGTAGTCGATCAGCACGCTCTGCCGGCGCAGCCGCAGCGACGCATCATTGGCGGCGAGGACCATCGGATGGGCCAGCGTGAGGATCGGTGCCAGAGGGTCGACAGGCGCGTGGCCTCGCTGGATCGCTTGAAAGAGCCACTCACTGATGGCGAGGGCATGTGAAGCCTGAGCCTCCGGGTCTTGCAGAACCTCCGCCAGGATCACGCCGGCGTCAGCCAGCGAGAACTGCCCTCGGCCGGCCCCATCGTACACGGTTCGGGCGAGCGGCATCAGCACGTCGGCTGCGCGCGCCTCGACGGGGTCGAGCGCGCGAGCCTGACGCAGATAGACCTCCGCCTCCCGGTAGCGTTGGTCCTGGCGGGCCTCCTCACCCAAGATGAAGGCGTCCAGAAACGCCGGCCTGCTGGATAAGCGGGCGCGCCGCTCGGGCAGCGTCAGCGGGTCGGCGGCCAGGGCGCGGAGCTTCTCGGCCCAGCTCTCCGGCGAGTTGTATCCGATCCAGCTCGCGATTCGCTCGCCGCTGGCATTGATCAACACGTAGGTCGGGTACAGCGAGACGTGCTGCGCCTCGGCGAGCCCGCGATTCTCCTCCGCGAACCCGTCCAGAAGCAGCAGCACATGGGTCGCCAGGACGTCGATGAGGGTCTGGTCTTCCTTCACCCCCCGGGCGAAGTTCGCACAGGGCTGTCAGCCGCGGGCCCAGAATTGGATCACCACCAGACCGCCGCTCTCCGCGGCCAGACGTTGGGCTTCCTCGAGGGAAGCTGCCTGATGGACCACGCGTTGCGGTGCGCTGCACGCGGCCAGGAGAATCAGGGCCGCTGCGGCGAGCGGCCAGGACCATCGATGCATTCCAGCCTCCGGTCGTGTCGTGTGGCCGGGGGGTACTGGGCCGTACGATGCGCTCCGCGGCGGAGTTGCGCTGATTGCCTGGCCGTCCGCCCCTGGCGATGGAGTAGAATATATGGGTCGGAGGTGTCGACGGCCGGCGCGCAGGTCGCGTGGTCGCTCACCGCCGCGCCAAAGCTCAACGCGCGCGGGCCGGGCCCGGATCGGGCCCGGATCGGCCCCGGATCGGGCCCAATCTGGGCGCGCGTCAGGGCTTGGCAGCCGACCCCAAAGCGGATGAAGGAGCCAAACCCGTGCACCACAGAAGAAGCGCATCCCTGTTTCTGGCCGCGCCCATCATCCTGGCGATGAACCTGGCCGGGCCGGCCGCCCAAGCCGATGCCCGGCGCATCCTGCTCGACGGCGCGCTGGAGGACTGGACGGGCCTCGCGCCCGTGCACATCGACCCCACCGGCGACGGGGGCACGAGCGGCATCGACCTGGCGTCGATCTGGATGGCGCACGACGAGGCGCGCTTCTTCATCGCCTTCGAGGTGGGGACCGACCTCGTGCTGAGTGAGACCAATCTGCTCACGCTCTATCTCGACACCGACAACAACGCGGCCACCGGGTACCCGCTCGGCTTCATGGGCGCCGAGCTCGTGTGGAATTTCGGCAACCGCAATGGCCACTTTTTCTACTCGGGCGGTTACGTGGCCATCTCGTGGGATGACATCGAGCTCCTGGCCGGGCCCACGCACAGCAGCACCGTCTTCGAGATCGCCATCGCCCGCGACGCGCTACCCGACGGGGTCCATCCGCTCTTCGGGGCCAGCCCGATCCGCGCAGCCTTCCGCGATCAGAGCGGGGGCGGCGATTGGGCGCCCAACATGGGCAGCGCGATCGCCTATACGTTGGACAGCCAGAGCCCCGCGCCCCTGGAACCCATCGACATCACCCGCCAGCCGGGCCCCATGCGGCTGGTCACGTACAACGTCCTCCAGGACCAGCTCTTTGACTACATCCCCAGGCAATCCTTCCGCCGGATCCTGCAGGCGATCGAGCCCGACGTGATCGCCTTCCAGGAGATTTACAACCACACCGCCACCGAGACGCGCCTGCTCATCGAGTCCTGGCTGGGCGGGACGTGGGACGCGTACAAGATCAGCGACAAGGTGCTCCTGACGCGCACCAGCATCCTCGCGCACTACGAAATCGCCGGTGGCCGCGGGGCGGCCTACCTGGTCGCGCCCATGGGGGACGTGACCGACAGTCTCCTCATCATCAACGTGCATCTGAGCTGCTGCACGGCGGACCCGGAGCGGCAGGAGCAGTGCGACGCGATCATGGCCTTCATTCGCGATGCGCACGAGCCGGGGGGGCAGATCGACCTGACCCCCGACAACCCGATCATCATCACCGGCGACACCAATTTCGTCGGCCTGCGACGCCAGCTCACGACGCTGCTCACCGGCGACATCCTCGACAACACCACCTACGGCCCGGACTTCCCGCCTGACTGGGATGGCAGCGACCTCACCGACCGGATCTCGCGCCACGTGACCGAACCGGTCGGCTACACCTGGTACAAGCCCTGGAGCACGTACTGGCCCAGCCGGCTGGACTACATCATCTACTCCGACAGCAATCTCGGCGTGCCGATGAGCGCCACGCTGCAGACCGAGCTTTTGGGCGAGAGCTACCTGCTCGAGTACGGCCTCGAGCCCAACGACACCAGCACCGCCTCGGATCACATCCCCCACTTCGCCGATCTGGTCAGCTCGGGGCAGAGCGTCGTTGAGCTGTCGCCGGCGCTGGGCAACTGGCGCTTGAGCCTGGCGGGGCCGAACCCCGGGGCGGGCGAGGCACGTCTGCTGCTCGAGGCCGGCCGGCTGGCACGCAGCGAGCGCGCGCCCGACCTGTGGATCCACGACGCCGCGGGCCGTCTGATCCGCGTCCTGTCGCCGGTGGCGCCCGATCAGGGCCGCACGGTGGTGCGCTGGGATGGGCGCGACGCGGGCGGCCGAACCGTGGCGGCGGGAGCCTACTGGGTGCGTCCGGCCGCAGCGGGAGAGGCGGGCGCCGTGCGGGTAATCATTCTGCGTTGACGTCGCGGGGCCGTGGCGCAAACCGTCCATTCATCCCGGCTGATTCCAACCACGCCGCCCGATCCCCGCGGCCGGCCGCCGCCTTCGGGGCTGGGCGCCTCATCAATGCCGGCGCTGCCTCCGAAGACTAGGGCGGGGGGCCAGAGACCCTCATGCGAAGACCTGACCGCGGCCGCTGCGCCCCGGCCCCTCGCGCAGAGCCCAAGCACCGGAGTGATGCGGCCGGATGAACCTGCAGTCGAAAGTGGGTGCCACGGTCGGGGCGACGTATCTGATCCTGCTCGCGATCCTCTACTTGGGATCGGTGATGGTCGTCGCCCGCAATGTCGCGCAAGTCGAACGCCAGATGGCCGTGCTGAACATGCAGCGGGTCACGGATGCGCTGGACCAGAAGATCGCCCACCTGAGCTCGCTGGCCGGGGACTACGGGCTGTGGGACGAGACCTACGACTTCGTGGACAGTCGCGATCCGGAGTTCATCCGTTCGAATTTCCCCAACGCCGCCACGGTGGTCACGCTCCGCGCCGACGTGGTCGTCTTCACCAATCGCACCGGCGAAGTGGTTCTGGCGAGAGCCTATGATCTCGACGCTCCGGCCGAGTTGCCCGCTCCCGTTCGAGAGGGGCAGCCGTTCCCCTTCCTCGAATTGCTGGACCTTGACCTGCCGGCACACGACCATCACCAGGGGCTCGTCCTGCTCGAGGGCCGGCCCGTGCTCTTCGTCTCACGCTCCGTCATGCACAGTGACGGGAGCGGGCCGATCAATGGGCATGTGGTCCTCGGATTGTACATGGAAGGGGATCTCTTGGCTGAGTTGGCGAAGACGACCCATCTCGATCTGACCGCCGTTCGTTGTACAGATCCTGGGCCGACCTCGGACTTTGGAGCGATTGCCGCGCGCGCGGGAGATCCCGCTGCAATCGTTGCCCGGGCCCTGAGCGATGAAACCTTCGCGGTCTACCGGGTGCTAACCGACGTTGCCGGGCAGCCGCTGCTCTACCTGCGCATGCAGATGCCGCGGGAGCTCCATCTTCAGCAGCGTCTGACCCTGCAGTACCTGGGTCTCAGCCTGCTCATCGTGGGCGTGATCATCGCCACGACCACGCTGCTGCTGCTGCGCCGGCTGGTCATCGCCCGATTGCTGCGCTTGTCGCGCAACGTGATGCTGGTCGCGGTCAATGGCCGGGCTACGCAGCGCGTCCCCCGCGAAGGCCACGACGAGTTGGCGGTGCTGGCGGGCGGAATCAACCAGATGCTGGCCTCGCTGGAACGCGCCGAGGGCGAGCGGCAGCAGGCTCTGCAACGGGCCGAAGAAGCCAGCCGGGCCAAGAGCGACTTTCTGGCCAATATGAGTCACGAGATCCGCACGCCGATGAACGGCGTCATCGGCATGGCGAACATCCTGCTGGACTGCGACCTGCCGCCCCGCCAACGGCAATTGGCGGCCAACATCGAGATCTCGGCCCAGAACCTGCTCTCGATCATCAATGACATCCTCGACTACTCCAAGAACGAGGACGGCAAGCTCAACATTGAACCGAGCGCCTTCAGCCTGCAGGAGACCCTGGAGGAGATTGGGGACCTCCACGGTATCGCGGCCGCGGAGAAGCGGATCGACCTCATTATCCACCGCGCTCCCGACGTGCCCGACCGGCTGGTCGGTGACGCGGGCCGCATCCGGCAGATCCTGCACAACCTCGTCGGCAACGCGGTCAAGTTCACCGAGCGTGGTCAAGTGCGCCTCCGCGTGAGTTGCCGGGGGCGGTCGAGCCAGACGGTGACACTGCGGTTCGAGGTGCAGGACACCGGGATCGGGATCCCAGCCGATCAATTGGACCGTATCTTCGGGAAGTTCGAGCAGGCCGACACCACAACGACGCGCCGATTCGGCGGCACGGGCTTGGGGTTGGCCATCTGCAAGCAGCTGGTGGAGCTCATGGGCGGAGCGATCGGCGTCACCAGTCGCTTGGGTGAGGGTTCCGTCTTCTGGGTTACCCTAACCCTGTCGGTCGTTCCGGAGGCGGTGCGCCCGGCGCCGATCGACTTCTCCGGACTGCGCCTGCTGGTGGCCGATGACAATCCGGATAGCTGCCGCGCGTATTTGGATCGGATCACGCCCTGGGACCTGCGCGCCCAGGGCGTCGGCTCCGGGGCTGAGGTCCTGGACGTCGTGTGCGCCGCGCAGGCGCAAGGCGATCCCTTCCAGCTCGTGCTCGTCGACCATCCCCTGAAGGACATGGATGGCCTCGCGATCGCGGAAGCCGTTCACGCCGATCCGCTCCTCGCCGGCACAGACTTGATCTTGTGCGCCTCCGTCTTGGAGCAGATCAACCTCGACGCCTGCGCCGTGCCCGGGGTGGTGGCGTGCCTGCCTAAGCCGGTGCACCAGTCACAGCTCCTGGATGTCATGGCTGGAATCTGGGCTCGGCGCACCGGTCAGACGTACGCGCCGCCGCGGACCACGGCGTCCACCCGCTGCCAACCGGGGCGGTCGCGTCCCGCGATTCCCTGGCAGGGGGTGCCCCGCGTCCTGGTGGTCGAAGACAACGCCATGAACCAGAAGGTGGCGGCCTACGCGCTGCATGGCCTCGGGTGTACGGTCGACGTCGCTGCCAACGGTCGCGAGGCCATCGGCATGGTCCACCAGTTCGACTATGACCTCATCTTCATGGATTGCTTCATGCCCGAAATGGACGGGTTCGAGGCGACGGCTCGCATCCGGGAGCTCGAGCGCGGGAGGGCTCACACGCCGATCGTGGCCATGACCGCCAGCGTCATGCCACAAGACCAGGACCGCTGCCGGCAGGTGGGCATGGACGACTTTGTCGGCAAGCCGATCCGCCCTGAGACCCTGCTCCAGGTGCTGGCCAGGCACCTGAAACAGGCGGGGCACTCGTCGGCTGCGGCGCAACCGGCCCAGGTCGAGCCGGCGAGGGGGGGGGAAGACCTCAGCGTTCGGGAAGCAGTGCGGGTGGCCATCCCCGGCAATCCCAGCTTCCGGCGCGAGGTGATCGCGGCGTATCTGCAGGAGGCGCCTCCTCATCAGGTTGAGCTGAGCCGATCCGTGGCGGAAGGTGACGCGAGACGGGTGGCCTTCTGTGCTCACGCGCTCAAGGGCATGGCCGCCAATCTGGGGCTGGCGTCCCTGGCCCGGAGTCTCTACGCGCTGGAAGAGAAGGGCCGTTCTGGGGACCTCACGGGCGTTGCGGAGCTTTGGGCCCAGGTCGGCGCGCAGCTCCAAGACGCGGTGGGTGAGCTCGAGGCGATGATCGCGACGCCCGAGGCGGCGTTGGAAGATCCGACGAGTGCACAGCGAGCGGCGTGAAGCGCCACGGGACACGAACTGGCATCAGTTGAGAGGTGATCTGCAATGAGAATCATGATCATCGATGACGTATTCATGAACGTCCTGAGGCTCAAGGAGGCGGTGCGACCTTTCGGCGAGGCCGATGGCTTCCAGGATGCCCGCGAGGGTCTCGAGGCGCTCCAGTTTGCCCACCTGACCAACCAGCGCTACGATCTGCTGTTCCTGGACATCATGATGCCGGAGATGTCCGGGTTCGAAGTGCTGGATGCCGTGGTCAAGATGAACAGGGATCTGCCGCCCAAGGAGCGGACCAAGGTGGTCATGGTGACAGCCCGTAGCCAGGAGGACAGCGTCAGGCAAGCGATCCGCAGCGGCGCCGCGGGGTATGTGATCAAGCCTTTCCAGGACGAACGCATCCGCGCGGAGGTCGAACGGCTCACGGGTGTCATCGCCCCAGCGACCAACGCTCGGCCGGCGGCGTCAGGCGGCGCGCAATCCCGCCCGGCCATTGACGAAAACGAGGCTGCCGCCTAGGCGGCAGCCTCCGGGGGCGTGCCCGTCTCAGAGCAGCTTGTAGGTGAGCCCCAGCCCCAGCACCTCGCGGAAGCGGCCGCGCAGCTCCAGCTCCTTGTCGTAGAGCAACTCGGCGAAGAGCGATACCTGGACGTACTTCGTGATCGAGGCCGACAGCGTGTTCTCCCAGGCCACGTCCACGGTCTTCCAGTAGTCCTCCCACTCGGTGCCTTTTACCTCGTCCGACTCCGAGTAAAAGAAGGCCTTGAAGAGCCGCAGCTTGCTGACGTACTTGAGCGACTCGCCGCTCAGCGTCTGCGTGTAGTCCGTGACCCACTCGAGGCCGCCATCGGTGGCGGTGTTGACTTCCGTCTCCTCGCAGTCGTCGGGCAAGACGTCCTTGCTGAGGTGCTGGCGCACGCTGAAACCGGTGCGGGAGAGCAACTCGGCCCGCTCGGTCTTCACGAAGGTGCGACCCACGCCGACCGCCTCGCTGAACGTCATCGGATCGATATAGCGCCTGAGCTTCTCGCAGGTGTCATTGGGATCATCGTAGGGGTTGTAGAACTGGCTTTCGAACGTGAATGAGGCGTAAGGATCCACCACGATCCCGAGCGTCATCCGCATGAGGCTTTCGAAGAAGATGCGGTCGCTCGATTTGGCCGGCGCCAGCCAGTGGCGACCGTCTTCGCCATCCTGCTCCGTGTGCGTCATGCCGTAGGAGAGCTTGAGCGTATTGCGCCACAGGAACTTCGGGCTGAGCGCCTTCTCGGCGGCCGCGTTCCCGGCGAAGGCCCACGAGATCGAGCCCGTCTCGCTGCCGGTCCAGGCGTCGTTGTAATTCGCCTGGGTGAGGTTGAGCAACAGGTCGGCGGACTTGGTCCAACCGGTCGCCAGAGTATCCGCGTCCTGACCGCGCGCGACGTAACCAACAGCGCTTAAGAGCGACATGACGATCGCGATGCTGATGGCCTTCCTTGGCATGGCGTTCCTCCTCTGTTTCCGGGATCCATCGGCGCGGCACGTCCCCGCGCAGTCCCGGTCGGCTCGATACCGGCTTGTGCTCGGTGCCGGGCGCAGGCTGCCACCCCGGGCGGTGGCAGAGCCGGTCGACTTCGAGGGGCATCCTAGCATGGACCCGCGCGCGTGGGCACCCCCCCCTCGCGCCCCGCGCCCCTCACGTCCTGCCCGCGCGATGACGCGCGAAGGGCGTGGCCAGAAGGACGGTGAGCGGGGAAGGGATCTGTCACCGCGGTTGCGGCTGGCCGGCGGACTTCAGCCTGCCCGGAAGTGCCGGGATGGGCTATGATCTCGCCAAGTGGATGGTTCGCCGGTGCCCGCTGGCCGATAGCCTGATTCATGTGATGCCGCCTACTGAACGAAGGGGGTAACGAAATGCGACGCGGTCTCTTCCTCCGGAGTCTCGCGCTTGGCGCTGCGACCCTGCTGTCCGCTGGCGCCCGGGGTGCCGTCCTCGACGTCTATCCCGACGGCACGGGCCCCTATCCGAATCTCCTAGCGGCAACGCTTGCCGCGCAGCCCGGCGACACGATCCGCCTGGCGGACGGCGTCTTTGCCGGGGCGGCCAATCGGAACCTGATCCTCGGCGGCATGGAGCTCACGATCTGTTCGGCCGGAGGCGTGCCCGAGCTCTGCATCATCGATCTCGAGGGCGACGGCCGCGCGTTCCTGATCCAGAGCCGTCCCGGGACAGCGGTGCGCGTCGCTGCCATCACCCTGCGGGGTGGCAATCCGAATCTCCTGCCGCCCGACCTGCTGCCGGGATACGGGGGTGGCGTGGCCATCCGGGGCGTGGCGCCGTGTGGATCGGTTGTCGTCGAGGGCTGCGTGTTCGAGGACGCCCGGGCGGAAGCCGGTGGAGGGGCCTTCATCTATCAGGCTGAGGCCCAGTTCCTGGGCTGCACGTTCCGCCACAACCTCGCCACAGACGGCGCTGGCGCCTACTGCGGCTATTGCGAGTCCGGGGCCGGCGTGCGCTTCGCGGGCTGCGTGTTCTTCGACAACGACTACCCGTACCCCTCCGTGGGCGGCTACGGGGCGGGCCTGTACTACAGCCACTCGCGCGGAAGCGTGGAAGCGTGCACGCTGTCGTTCAACCGCGCGTGGATCGGCGCGGGCCTGATCGTGTCGACCGCCTCCACGGTCGCGGTCGTGGGTGATCTCATCGCCTTCTCAACTGAGGGGGAAGGCCTGGCGGTCACCGGCGGATCGGTCACGGTGTCCCATTGCGACATCTACGGCAATCAGGGCGGGGATTGGATCGGCGCCATTGCCGGGTTCTTTGGGACCGACTGCAATGTGGCGGTCGACCCGATCTTCTGCGACGGCGCCGGTCGCGACCTCACCCTGCGCGCAGACTCGCCCTGCCTGCCCGAGCACAGCGGCGGCTGCGGGTTGATTGGGGCCTTGGGGGAGGGATGCGACGCGCCGTTCAGCGACGTTCAGGCCGGCGGCTCACTCGCGGAGTCCGGGGAAAGGCTGATGGTCTTCCCCAGTCCCGGCCGCGGGCCCGCCACCATCGCCTACTCCATGGCCCAGGCGGGCCGGATGCGACTCGAAGTCTTCGCCGCCGATGGCCGGCACGTGGCGACACTGACCGATGGTTTCCGGGCCGCTGGTGAGCATCGGATGGAGGGCTGGGGTGTTACCGACGAGCGCGGGCGGGGGCTGGCCGCGGGGCTGTACTTCCTGAGACTTGAGACCCCGGCGGGCAAGGTCAGCAGGCCGGTCGTGCTGGTGCGCTGACGCGCTTGACGCCGCCCCGATTGCGGGCCCGCAGCCTGCGCGCTCTGGGCAGCGCAGCGGTGCGGGCCGAACAGGACAGGATCCACACGCTGAGCGACCAGTTGTTGGCGCTCGGGCTTGAGAGAAAGGATATGGCGTCATGAAGAAGATCACGAACATCGTCGCACGCGAGATCCTCGATTCCCGCGGCAACCCCACCGTGGAGGTGGATGTCCTGGTCGACGGCGGCTGGGGCCGCGCGGCCGTCCCCTCCGGCGCCTCCACCGGCAGCCGCGAGGCGCTCGAGCTGCGCGACGGCGACCGGGCGCGCTTCTCGGGCAAGGGCGTGCAGCGCGCGGTGCGCCACGTGACCGAGCTGATCTGGCCGGCGGTCAAGGGTATGGATGCGTCCGACCAGGCCGGCCTGGACGAGAAGATGTGCGACCTCGACGGCACGGCCAACAAAGACCGGCTCGGCGCCAACGCCATCCTCGGCGTGTCGCTGGCGGCGGCGCGTGCGGCGGCGGCGTCCGATGGCGTGCCGCTGCACCGCTATCTGGCCAAGTTGGCCGGCACGCCGGGGATGCTCCTGCCGGTGCCGATGTTCAACATCCTCAACGGCGGCGCCCACGCCGACAACAGCGTGGACTTCCAGGAATTCATGATCGCGCCGGTCGGCGCGCCCACGTTCCGCGAGGCGCTGCGCATGGGCGCGGAGGTCTACCACGCCCTGAAGGGCATCCTCAAGGCCAAGGGCTATGCGACCGCCATCGGGGACGAGGGTGGCTTCGCGCCCAACCTGAAGGCCAATGTCGAGGCGATCGAGGTGATCCTGGCGGCGATCGAGAAGGCGGGGCTGAAGCCCGGCGCCGACGTGGTGCTGGCGCTCGACCCCGCGGCCAGTGAGTTCTTCGAGGATGGCGCTTACGTCCTGGCGAAGTCCGACGGCAGCCGCCTCGCGCCCGAGCAGATGGTCTCGTTCTGGGAAGGCTGGGTGCGGCAGTACCCGATCTGGTCCATCGAGGATGGATTGGCCGAACAGGATTGGACCGGCTGGAAGCTGATGACGGAGCTGCTCGGCCGGCGCATCCAGCTCGTCGGCGACGACATCTTCGTGACCAATCCGGCCATCATCGCGCGCGCGATCCGGGAACACGTCGCCAACGCGGTGCTGATCAAGCTCAATCAGATCGGAACGCTCAGCGAGACGTTGCAGGCGATGGCGACGGCGCGCGCCGCTGGCTACACACTGGTGGTGAGCCACCGCTCCGGGGAGACGCCGGACGACTTCATCGCCGACCTCGTGGTGGCAACGGAGGCTGGGCAGATCAAGACCGGGGCGCCCTGTCGCGGCGAGCGCGTGGCGAAGTACAACCAGCTCGCGCGCATCGAGGAAGAGCTGGGCGGCGCGAGTCGTTACGCGGGCGTGGCCTTCCGGCAGGCCGGCGGCATCGGGCATGCCTAGGTCCAAGCCGCCGGCGCGCGGCATCGCGGTCACGATCCCGGGCCGCCGGGGCCTGCTGCGGATCGAACGGGTGGTGTTCGATTTCAACGGCACCCTCGCCGTCGACGGGCGGCTTATCCGCGGCGTGCGCGCGCGCCTCAAGCGGCTCGCGGCCGTGGTGGACGTCGTGGTGCTGACCGCCGACACCTTCGGCACGGCGCGCCGCGCGCTGGCGGCCCTGCCGGTCGAGGTCGCGATTGTGCGCGGCGGGGCCCAGAAGCGCCGCTACGTCGAGTCGATGGGCGCCGGGGCGGTAGCGGCCGTCGGCAACGGGGCCAACGACGTGGCGATGCTAAGAGTGGCGGCGCTCGGCATCGCCGTCTGCGGCCCCGAAGGCATGGCGGCCGAGCTGCTCCGGGCCGCGGCGATCGTGGTCGGCGATATCAACGGCGCGCTGGACCTGCTCCTGAGGCCGCAGCGCCTCGTGGCGACGCTGAGGCGGTGAGGGGGGTATGAGGCGAGGGGCGTCCGCGTCGCGGAAGCGCGGAGACCGTGTCTCCCTGATCAGTTGTCCACCCCCAGCACATAGCGAGTCTGCGGACCGCGCCCGATCTTGCGCAGGCGCCCCTGCGAGACCAGCTTGTTCAGCACTGCCACCGCGGTTGCGCGGCTCAGGCCCAGCTTCCGGCAGACGTCCCGGCTGGCAAGGTCCGATTGCTTTTCCATCATGGCCAACACCTGGGCTTCGTGGTCCGGTTGCTCCGCCGCGGGGTAACGCTCAGCGGTCAGCCGGAGCGTGACCTTGAAAGAGAGTGGTCCCTCCTCGAAGTGTGGGGCGGGCAAGCCCGCCTGGTGCATGGATTCCTGGATCAGGCGGATTCCCGTTCCCCGCTTTTCAATCAGTCCCAGCCTGCGGGCGATGAGGCAGATGATGCGGTTGCGAATGTAGCTTGTGCCATCACCAAGCTGCTCCGGCACAAAGGGGCCTGCAAAGTGCCCCGGGCTGAAGACCTCCAGTCGTGATGGGTAGAGCGCGACCTTGATGCTCCCGGGGATGCTGTACTGGCGGTGGAACAGCGCGTTGCTCAGCACTTCTCGCACGGCCGCCAAGGGCAGGGCCGAATGCTGGGGGCGGTAACGAGACCCGCGTCTTCGCAGGTCGCGCCCCAACCACTGCTCCAGGATGGACACGGCGGCGTCAGCCTGGAGAGGGAGATTCCCAGTGAGTTCGTGGGACTCGACGGTCTGGCGCCCGCTCTCGCCCCGCGTGCGGCTGATGAGCAACGTGGCTTCGGCCACGTGACGTTCCGGCGTGGGGTGGAGCATGAGGACCGCCCCGCGCGTGGGCAACGGCTTGCCCGAGATAGGATCATGCCGGTAGGCACCCAGCGAGTGGAGCGCCTTGGCGGATCGCAGCTCGGCCGGCAAGAGGGAAGTGTCCAGTTCCTCCAGGGTGCAGTTCGAGAGCGGCTCTTCATCGTACCCCAGCCGCGATCGAAGCAGGCGTAGCTCATCGAGCAATTCACCCTGGGCACGGCGGGTGTGGGCACCCACGCGTATATACGCACCCCGCTCTATTCCCTCGGAAGCCAGGAAGCACGGCTTCTGATGACTCGGGAACACCTGAATGACGAGTACCTCACGATCGCCAACAGCCTGGGGGTAGAGCTGTGGATAGACAGGGGGTTGAATCTGATCGGCCAGAGAGACGGGTACACGCTCAAGGAGATCGTCGATTCGGTCGGGGCTGAGACCTACAACCCTGCGGCTGCGGTCATCGACCCCCACCAGAATCTTGCCCCCGTCGCCGTTGGCGAAGGCGACCACCGTCCGAGCCAGCTTCTGCAGATCGTGCAGATCTCGCTTGTATTCCAGGATCCGAGATTCTCTATCCATCAGGTCCTCCGAATCGTTCAATCGTTCAACATTGGGTCACACGATCTGCGGAAGTCAAACAGATTCCGATGAACGATTAAACGATATGGAACGATAGATTCTGAGGCCCGCAGCGCGGGAACGCTGGGAGGCCACATGCAGAATCCGCAGCCCTCTGCCAATTCCGCAGCCGTCGGTCATCCGCCATTCTGGCCTAACCAACTTCCTCTGAATCTGTTAGGCTCCGGCACGCTTCCTGCCCATACAGAAGTGTCGCGGCGAGCGCCCGGCAGGTGCGGGCCCGCCCACAAAGGAGAATCTGCATGCGCAAGGTCATCATCCCAGCGGTCCTGGTCGTGGCCGCCGCGCTCGTCTGGTGGTTCGCCATCCGCGGGCGCGGCGAGCAGGTGACCTACCGGTTCGTCGAGGTCACGCGGGGGGACGTGCAGTCGGTCGTCTCCAGCACCGGGAGGCTCGAGGCCACGACGACGGTCGAGGTCGGCACGCAGGTCTCGGGCAAGATCGCCGAGATCTTCGTCGACTTCAACGATCACGTCGTCAAGGACCAGCTCATCGCGCGGATCGACCCCTTGCTCCTGGAGCAGGCGGTGCGGGCCGCCGAGGCGGACATGGAGCGCAACCGGGCCGACCTGGCCCAGGCCCAGCGCGACTTCGAGCGTATCCAGCACCTGTACGAGCGCCAGGTCGCAACCGAGAGCGAGTACACGACGGCCCAGTACAAGGTGGATGTGGCCCAGGCCTCGCTCAAGTCCTCGCAGGTCAACCTCGAACGGGCCCGCCAGAACCTGCGCTACACCGAGATCCGCGCGCCCATCAACGGCATCGTCGTCAACCGGGCGGTCGACGCGGGGCAGACCGTGGCGGCCAGCTTCTCGGCGCCCCAGCTCTTCTTGATCGCCGAGGACCTCGCGAAGATGAGGATCCTCGCCGCCGTCGATGAGAGCGATATCGGCAAGATCTACAAGGGGCAGCCGGTCAAGTTCACCGTGCAGGCCTACCCGCAGGAGAGCTTTACCGGAGAGGTCGAACAGGTGCGCCTGCAGTCGAGCGTCCAGGAGAACGTCGTCAACTACACGGCCGTGATCGCCGTCGAGAACGCGGACGGACGCCTGCTGCCGGCAATGACCGCCACGGTCGAGTTCATCGTCGCCCAGGCGACCGACGTCCTCAGGGTGCCCAATGCCGCCCTGCGGCTGCGGCCCACTCAGGAGATGTCCGCCGCCCTGCAGGCGCAGCGCGAGGAGCGCATGGCGCGGCGGGGGACAGGAGTGCCAGCGGACTCGGCCGGGGCACGCCTGGCCGGGCGGGAGCCTGCGGGGCAGGATCGCGCTGCACAGGAGTCCGCGGTGCAGGGTCGCGGCGGACAGGGTACGCGGCCGTCTGGTTGGGGATCGGGCACTCGTTCATTGCTCTGGTTCCTCGATGAGAACGGCAAGGCGACCGCCCGGCCCGTCCGCACCGGCATCACGGATGGCCAGTACACCGAGGTCGAGGGCCGGGACATCCGGGAAGGCCTGCAAGTGATCGCCGTGGTCACAGGCGGGAAGGCCACCACGCCGGCGGCGAACCCGTTCCAGAATCAAGAGCAACGGCGTCCCGGGCCGCCGCCAGGGATGTAGGAGGCGCGCGATGAAGGCTGAGCACGTCATCGAGGCGCGGGATCTCACCAAGGTCTACCGCATGGGCCGCAACGAGGTGTGGGCCTTGCACGGTGTGAATCTCGAGGTCAAACACGGCGAGATGATCGCCATCATGGGCGCGTCGGGATCGGGCAAGTCGACGTTGATGAACATCCTCGGCTGCCTCGATCGGCCGACGTCGGGTTCCTACCTGCTCGACGGCATCCGGGTGGAGAGCCTCAGCCGCAACGAACTGGCCGACGTCCGCAATCGGAAGATCGGCTTCGTGTTCCAGACGTATAACCTGCTCGCCCGTACAAGCGCCCTCGACAACGTCGAGATTCCGCTGCTCTACGATCGATCCGGCCAGCATCTGGCCACGCACCGCCTGGCGGCGGAGGCGCTCGCGCGCGTCGGCCTGGCGGATCGGGCCGAGCACGAGCCCGGCGAGCTGTCGGGCGGGCAGCAGCAGCGCGTGGCCATCGCGCGGGCGCTCGTCACCCGGCCGGCGATCATCCTGGCCGACGAGCCGACCGGGAATCTCGACACGCACACGTCGATCGAGGTCATGGCGTTGTTCCAGGCGCTCAATGACGAGGGCGTGACCCTCCTCATCGTCACCCACGAGCACGACATCGCGCGGTACGCTCGCCGCATCGTCGAGCTCCGCGATGGCCGGGTGGTCCGCGATGTGGCGGTTGAGGATCGCCGCGACGCGGTGGCGGACGCCCGGCGGATCACGGATGAGCAACCGGCAGGTGTGTCATGAAGTCGATCACATTGATTCGGATCGCGGGTCGCAGCATCCTCAAGAACAAGATGCGCACGCTGCTGACGATGCTTGGCGTCATCATCGGGGTCGGCGCGGTCATCATGTTGGTGGCGATCGGAGCTGGCGCCCAGCACCAGATCGAGCAACGCATCCGCAATCTGGGGACGAACATGATGGTCGTCACCCCGAGCTTTACCTCTCAGCAGGGTGTCAGTCAGGGGGCGCATAGCTTCAACCGCCTGACGCTGGATGATGCCGAGGCCATTAGAAACCAGAACTTCCTGCTGGCGGCGGTGTCGCCGGTGATCGTGACCCGCACGCAGGCGGTCAGTTCGGTCGGTAACTGGCGCACGTTCGTCTACGGCGTCGATCCCGACTATCAGATGATCCGGGACTGGAAGGTCGTCGCGGGGGACTTCTTCAACGCCAGCGACACCCGCGGCATGCGCAAGGTCGCGGTCCTGGGGCAGACCGTGGCGGAAGCCCTGTACCCGGGGGAGGACCCGATCGGCCGCGAGGTTCGGCTGCGCCACGTGCCCTTCACGATCATCGGGGTCTTGGAGAGCAAGGGGCAGACCGCTGAAGGCTCGGACCAGGATGATGTGATTCTCGCCCCCTACACCACCGTCAACACCCGGCTGGCGGGCCGGCAGTTCATCGCTCAGATCCTGGCGAGCGCTGCCTCGGCCTCCGAGGTGCCGGCCGCCCAGGAGGAGATTCGCGCGATCATGCGCGATGCGCACGACCTGGGCAGCAACGAGGCGGACGACTTCCAGGTGCGCAACCAGGATGACCTGGCCGAGGCGGCCCAGGCGACGACCAAGGTGATGACGCTGCTGCTCTCAGCCATCGCCAGCATCTCACTCCTCGTGGGCGGCATCGGCATCATGAACATCATGCTCGTCTCGGTGACCGAGCGGACGCGCGAGATTGGCCTGCGCTTGGCGCTGGGCGCCCGCAGCAGCGACGTGCTGACGCAGTTTCTGGTCGAGAGCGTCGTGATGAGTCTGGCGGGGGGACTGATCGGCGTGGCCCTGGGTTTCGGCGGCAGCGCGCTGATTGGGCTCTTCACCGGCTGGGCCACCGTGATCTCACCCGGGACGGTGCTGATCGCCCTCGTCTTCGCCGCCTCGGTGGGCATCTTCTTCGGCTACTACCCGGCGCGGCGCGCGGCCTCGCTCGATCCGATCGAGGCGCTGCGCTACGAGTGAGAGGCCCCCGCGGGGCGGCCGCGGCGGCAGGAGCGGACGCAATTGCAGGAGCGGATGGCAGGAAGGAGCAGGAGGAGCAGCATGGCCAGGACCACCCGGTGGGCGGCGGCGGCCGGGATCACGCTCGAGATCGCGCTCGGGACCACGGTCGCGATCACGGGGCTTGCTCGGGAGTGCGCGGCGCAGGATGCCCAGCCGCGGCGCATCGAGCTGCCCGAGGCGATCCAGATCGCGCTGCAACAGAACAGCACGCTGCGGCGCGCCGAGAACGCCTCCGCGCTGGACCACGTCGCTGTCTCGCAGGCGCAGATGAGCTTCGCGCCCGATCTGCGCCTGAGCGTCTCGGGCTCGCGCAACTACGCCTGGTCGTCGGAGAAGGACGATCCCGGAACGTGGGACGACGAGTCCGCGTCGAGTAGCAGCAGCTCGGCGCGGGCCGGGCTCTCCTCGGGCATGGTGCTCTTCGACGGCCTGGCCAACGTCGCCGATCTGCAGCGAGCGCGGCTGGAGGAAGACGCGGGGCTGCTCGAGCTTGAGCGCGCGCGCCAGACGGTCATCTTCCAGGTCATGACCGGCTGGCTCTCGATGATCGAGGCCCAGGAGCAGGTCCGCGTGCGCGAGGAGAACCTGTCGGCGCAGGAAGATCAGGAGCGCCAGGTGCGGGCCCTGGTCGAGGGCGGCGCGCGCCCGATCTCCGACCTCTACCAGCAGCAGGCGGCGGTGGCCTCGGCGCGCCTCACGCTGGTCCAAGCGCGGCGCACCTATGAGCTCGCCTGTGTCGACCTCGTACAGCAGCTCCAGCTCGATCCGACCGCGGCGTACGACTTCGTCGTGCCGCCGCTGCCCGAGGATGAGGGGGAGGGGACGGAGCCGGACCAGCGGGCGCTCCTGGAACTGGCGCTCGCGCGGCGCGCGGACCTCAACGCCACCGAGATCCTCGAGCAGGCGGCCGGCCAGCGCGAGAAGTCGGCCAAGGCGGGTCGCTGGCCGAGCCTGTCGCTCTCCGCCAGCCTCAGCGCCGGCTACTCGGACTCCGATTCGGGGAACCTGCTGGACCAGTTTGGGGACCGCCAGTCGGGATCGGTGGGGCTCTCGCTCTCGATGCCCCTGTTCGATCGCCGGGCGACGAGCAGCGCCATCGAGCAGGCGCGCGTCAGTCGCGTCAATGCACGCCTGGCGCTCGCCGATGCGCGCCAGGATGTCGCCCTGCAAGTGCGGCGGGCGGTTCTCGACGTGAACGCCGCCCGCGAGCAGCTGCGCGCCGCGGATGCGCGCATGCGCGCCGCGCAGCAGGCGCTGGAAGCCAACGAGGAGCGCTACGCGGCCGGAGCGGCCACGCTCTTCGAGGTCACGCTGGCGCGGACTGACTGGGTGAGCGCGGTCAGCGAGCGCGTGCGCGCACGCTACAATCTGCTCTGGCAAAAGCGGCTGCTCGACTACTACGTTGGGGATCTCGATCCGGCGGGCCGCTTGTCGTAGGGACAGCTCACGGAAGGGAGTGCGTCGGGTGAGAAGGCTGTTCGCCGAGGGGGCCTGGGCGCAGTGGGGCCTGCTCATCAGCGCCTGCGCGCTGGCCGGCGTGCTCGTGCTCGCCTCCTGGTCCAACCACCAGGCGGCCCGCAGCGCCACCCACGCCCTGCACATCGGCGAGGCGCGCATCTTCGAGCGTGAGATCATGAGCGCCCTGCGCCGCGGCGACAGCCGCACGGGTTCGTCCGGCGCGACAGTGGTGCTGGATAGCCTGCTGGCCCAACAGGAATCCGAAGGCCTGCGCTACATCGCCCTCCTCGATGGATCGGGCGGCATCGCCGCCAGCGCCGGCGCGTCGCTGGCGGGTCCGGCGAAGAGCGCGACCGATCCGGGCGAGGAGCCGGGACACACCCTGAGCCTGGTCGGCTCGCGCGTGCGGGTCACGCTCTCGCGCCCGCGGGGGCCCATGCCGCCGGATGTTCCCATTCGGGAACGGCGCTTCAGCGGGATCATCTTCGAGTTCGAGCCGCTGATCGCGATGCACTTGATGGCCCGCGCCGGACGGCTGTTGGCATTTGGATTGGCCGCCGCGGCCCTGATGATGTTCGTGGCCTTCATCTCCTGGCACGTCTCGCGGCGCTACGAGCGGGCCATGCGCCGCTCCGAGCACGAACGACGGCTGAGTCTGATCGGGGAGATGTCGGCCGTGCTGGCGCATGAGATTCGCAATCCGCTCGCGTCGCTCAAGGGCCACGCGCAGCTTCTGGCCGAGCACCTGGCGGCGGCGGCCTCCGATCGCGAGAAGGCCGAGCGTCCGGCGGCGGCCGCCTCCGATCGCGAGAAGGCCGAGCGCGTCGTCTTGGAAGCGACGCGGCTCGAGACGCTCACCACCGATCTGCTCGACTTCGTGCGCAGCGGGCCGCTCGATCGCCGGCCGGCCGACCCCGCGACGCTCCTGCGCGCGGCCGCCAACGAGGTGGATCCGGCGGGCTTCGACCTGGATCTCACCAGGGCGCCCGAGCGCTGGCCGGTGGACGGCCCGCGCCTGCACCAGGCGCTGACGAATCTCCTGCGCAACGCGCACCAGGCCTCGCCCGACGGCGCCCGCCGGCCGCAGGTGAGCATGGCCGTCGCGGGCGAGCGGCTGATCGTGACGATTCGCGACTTCGGCTCGGGGTTGCCCCAGGGCCAGGAGGATCGCGTTTTCGACCCCTTCTTCACGACGCGCGCCACCGGTACTGGCCTGGGGCTGGCCGTGGCGCGGCGGATTGCCGAGCTGCACGGCGGTGAGCTCACGGCTGCCAATCACGCCGAGGGCGGCGCCTCATTCACGCTGGCGCTGCCCGGCGAGCGAGGCTAGGCGCATGGCGAGCATCCTGATCGTCGACGACGAGGCCGGGATCCGCGAGTTCATCGCCGAAGCGCTGCGCGACGCCGGCCACGACACGGTGGCGGCCGCCGATGGGGCCGAGGCGCTCCAGCACCTCCGAGCGCGCGCCTTCGATCTGCTGATCACCGACCTGCGGATGCCCGGTAGCCCGGACGGCATGGGTCTTTTGCGCACGGCGCGCGCCGAGGAACCCGACATGGAGGTGATCGTCCTCACCGCTTACGGCACCGTGGAGACGGCGGTCGAGGCGATGAAGCTGGGCGCCTTCGACTATCTGCAGAAGCCGGTGTCGAGCCCCAATGAGCTGCGCCTCGTGGTGGCGCGGGCCCTGGAGCGGCGCACCCTGCTCGCCCTGAAGGACCGCTCCGCACGCGATGCCGCGGCGACCCCACCCCTCAGTTATGGCGACCCGGCCATGGAGCCGGTGCTCACCGCGCTGCAGCGTGTGGCTCCCACCCACACGACGGTGCTGCTCCTCGGTGCGAGCGGCACGGGCAAGGAGGTCGCGGCGCGCATCCTGCACCAGCGCAGCCCGCGGAGCGACGGGCCCTTCGTGCCCGTCAACTGCGCGGCCATCTCCGAGACCTTGATGGAGAGCGAGATCTTCGGCCACGAGAAGGGCGCTTTCACGGGCGCGATCAGCGCGCGCCGCGGGCGCCTGGAGCTCGCCGACGGCGGCACGCTCTTTCTGGATGAGATCGGGGAGCTGCGCCCGCAGTTCCAGGCCAAGCTTCTGCGGGTTCTCCAGGACCGGCGGTTCGAACGCGTCGGCGGGACGCGGACGATCGAGGTCGATGTGCGCTGGATCGCGGCGACGAATCGCGACATCACGGCGATGGTGACAGCCGGGGATTTCCGTGAGGACCTCTACCATCGGCTGGCGGTCTTCCCGATCCAGCTTCCGCCGCTGCGCGAGCGGCCGCGCGACATCCTGCCCCTGGCGGACACCTTGCTGGCACGCATCTGCGCCGAGCTGGGCCGGCCACCAATGCGCCTCGACGCTGACGCGCAGCATCTGATCCAGGTGGCGCCCTGGCCGGGCAACATCCGGGAGCTGGCGAACGCGCTCGAGCGCGCCGCGATCCTCGCCGAGGGCGACCGAATCCGTGCCCGGAACCTGGGGCTCCGCGATGCTCCGGCGGCGCCGGTCGGTCCCGCCGCGCGCACGATGGCGCAGATCGAGGAAGAGGCGATTCGCCGGGCGCTCGCCGCGGTGGGCGGTCACCGCGGCCGGGCCGCGGCGCAGCTCGGCATCGGCGAGCGCACGTTGTACGAGAAGCTCAAGCGGTATGGGATCGAGTGAAGGTCACGTGGAGCAGCGCGACGGCCGCCAGGGTTTGCGATGCCGCGGCCAGGTGTGCTGTCGTGGGGCGTATCCCTCGGCTTCAACGTTGGTTGCGCAACATCCCCTCACCATTGGGCTTCATCCCACCCTCGAAATAGGCTACACTTGTAGACAAGTTGCCACTGAGATCCCCCTGGGATCGCAGTTCCGGAGGGCAGCTTCAGGTCCGACAACAGGATCCACATCCGAGCCGACCCTTAGGGCCGGCCGGCCCGGGGTAGGTATGGGCCTTGCGCCCGCCCCGGGGCGATCTGATCCGCACATCTGATTGGGAGGGAATCATGGTGCACGCATCGAACCGGCCCGCCGTGCTGGCGCTGGCCGTCATCAGCCTTTGCCTGCTTGGGCTTTCCGGCCTGGGTGCCCCCGCCGCCGCCCGCACGATCACGGTCGAGCTCGACTTCACGGCTCCCGACGTGGCGGTGAGGGGCGGTGATGCCCGGGTCGAGATGAGCGATTGCGTCACGCTGGGCGCGCCGGGGTTGCCCCTGCTGCCCGCTCGGCGCCTGGTGGTTCTGCTGCCGCCGGGCGAGGAGGTGGCCGCCGTCAACGCCCGCGCGGAACAGGGATCAGTGCTGAGCGAGGCCTATCACGTGCCGCACGCCCAGGCGCCGCGCCCCATCAGCCTGCCGGGCGACTGGCCGCTGACCGCCGCCGACCCCGCGGTCTACGGCAGCGACGAGGCCTATCCCGCGGCGGCCGCGCGCCTCGTGACGGTGCAGCGCGGCTCAGGTCACGGCCTGGCGTTTCTGCAGGTCTATCCCACCGCCTGGCGCCCGCTGTCGGGCGAGCTCACCTGGTATGGTCGCGTGACCGTCGAGGTCGAGACGCGCCTCAGCCCGGGCGCGGATGGGAGCCGCATCGCGCTCCTGCGTAAGGACGCCGCCACCCGCGACCGCATCGCGCGCGTCGTGGCCAATCCCGAGGACCTGGCCCTCTACGACGCCGCCGAGCCGGCCACCATGGGCAGCGGCCGGATCGATCCCGATTACTACCCCTATATCATCATCACCAACGAGACCTTCGCTGATGCGTTCGAGGAGCTGGCGGTCTACGAGAGCTCGCGCGGCCTGCGGGCGCGCGTCGTGACCCTGGACGAGATCACGCCCTACTACCAGGGCATCGACTTGGCTGAGCAGATCCGCTACTTCATCCTGGATGCCTACCTCTTCTGGAATACCCAGTACGTGCTCCTGGGCGGCGATCGCAGCATCATCCCGGTTCGCAACCTGTACGTGAACGCCGGCGGCACGACCGACCGGTTCCCGGGCGAGTGCTACTACGAGGGCCTCGACGGTACCTGGAACGAGGATGGCGATGACCGCTGGGGCGAGCTCCCCGAAGCCGATCTCTACAATGAGGTGGTCGTGGGCCGCGCCTCGATCGATACCATGCAGCAACTCACGAACTGGATGCACAAGAACGCCCTGCACGCCGAAGCCCCAGTCGTGAGCGAGATCCACCGGGCGCTCTTCCTGGGCGAGCAGCTCGACGATGTGACGTTCGGCGGCAACTCCATGGACGACGTCAAGGACTACTGCACCGCGCATGGGTATACGACGAGCGGCTACCCTGGGACCTATTACAAGTCGATGCTCTACGACCGGGACACCACGTACACGGCGCAGCACGTGATTAATCGCTTCAACGCCGGCTATCCCAGCTCGCATCATCTGGGCCACTCGAACACCACGTACAACATGAAGATGAACAACAGCGACGTGCAGTTCCTGACCAACGATGGCATCACCAGCAGCTTCCCGATCATCTACACCCAGGGCTGCTACGCCAACAACTTCGACAACACGGGTCCCGATGCGATCTCTGAGGCTTTCCTGTGCGACAACAATGGCGCCGCGGCCTTCCTGGGTTGCACGCGCTACGGTTGGTACAGCCCGGGCAGCACCAGTGGTCCCTCGCAGCACTTCGACCGCCAGTGGGTCGATGCCTGCTACGCCGAGGACATCGTCACCCTGGGCTGGATGAACGCCGACTCGAAGGTCGATTGCATCTGGATGCTCGACGATTACATGCTCTGGTGTCACTACGAGCTGTGTCTGCTCGGCGATCCGGCCCTGATGCAGTGGCGTGACCTGCACGGCGAGCTGGCGCTCGAGCACGCCGGGACCTACACCCTGGGCCAGGGCCTCTACTACGTCACGGTGCGCGCGAACGGCCAGCCCGTCGCGGGGGCCACGGTGACGCTCTACTCGCAGGATCTGCTGTCGTGGGGCAGCGCCGTGTCCGACCAGGACGGCATTGCCGCGGTCGATCCGGGCGAAGTCGTCCCGAGCACGCTGCACCTCAAGGCGATCAAGCCCGACTACCTGCCCGCGGTGGCGGAGGTGCCGGCCGCGCCGGCCAGCGGCCCTTATCTGGTCGCGGCTGGGACAACCTACCAGGATCCCTACGGCACCGAGACTATCAACGCAGGAGAGGCGGCGCACGTGTACGTGCTGCTGCGCAACGTCGGGCCGGACATCGCGACCGGCGTGACCGCCACGGTGAGCACGACCGATGCCTTCGTCACGCTGCTCAATCCCCAGCGCGCGTATCCCGACCTCGCTTCCGGAGCCGAGTCCTGGGGCGACGGCGCCTTCGAGATGGACATTGCCCCGAACTGCCCCGACCTGCATCGGGTGCAGCTCAGCCTGAGCATGGCCTGCGACGGCCGCCCGAGCTGGGACGCGCCGCTCGAGTTCTACGTGCATGCCCCGGTGATCTCCGTCGCGGACGTCGAAGTCGATGATTCGATCGGCGGCAACGGCAACTTCCGGCTCGAACCGGGTGAGCAGGCGATTGTCTCGGTGTGGCTGAACAATGCCGGGACGGGCGCGCTGGAGACGGTCAATGGCACGCTGACCTGCGCCCATCCCCTCATCCAGGTCCTCTCCGGCGAGGGTGTCGTCTCTACTGGACTCGAGCAGGGAGACACCGAGATGCTCGCGCCGCCCTTCGAGGTGGCGATCGATGAGGCCTTCGTCCAGTACGAAGGCGAGTTCGCGCTCGCGCTTACCGGCACCTACGGCTTCGCCCAGGTCTTCGAGGTGATTCTGCCGATCGGGGGCTACTTCGAGACGGTGGAGAACGGTGCAGGCGACTGGATCCACTATGCCGCGCAGGAAGGCTGGAACGACCAGTGGCACATCACGACCCAGCAGAATCACACCCAGAATGGCAGCCATAGCTGGAAGTGCGGAGCGACCGACACCGGCACCTACACAGACCACATGGACGCCGCGCTGGAGACGCAGGAGGTGACGCTCGGCGGCCAGGGGCAGCTCATCTTCTGGCATCGCATCGACGCCGAAGAGAGCAGCACCTATCCGGGCCAGGCCTACGACGGCGGTCGGGTCGAGATCTCGGTTGCCGGCGGCGACTGGGAGCTGATCGAGCCGGTGGGCGGCTACACGCACATCGTCCGCAACCGCTTCGCCGGACCGGGTCCCTTTGAGACGGGCAGTCCGTTCTTCTCCGGTACCCATGACTGGACCGAGGTGACCTTCGATCTGGCCGGCGTGAGCGGAGAGGTGCGCTTCCGCTTCCGCTTCGGCACCGATTACGCCGCCGCCCAGGGTGGCTGGTTCATCGATGATATCGTCATCGTGGGTCTGTCGGTTACATCCGGCGCCGAGGAGCGTCCGGCGGCGGTGGCGGCGCTGACGCTCGCGCCCAGCCAACCCAATCCGACCGCCGGCGCGACGCGCATCGCCTTCGCGCTGCCGGCGCCGCAGCGGGTCGAGCTGCAGGTCTTCGACGCCGGCGGCCGGCTGGTGCGTACCCTGCTGCGCGGGGAGCTTGCGGCCGGCGCGCACATCGCCCACTGGGACGGTTGCGACGAGGCCAGCCTGCCGGTCACCAGCGGCTGCTATTACTGCCGGCTGGTGACCCAGGAGGGTACGCGCCGCCAGACGCTGGTGGTGCTGCGGTAGCGTCGTCACAGGAGTGCCCGCATCACCCACGGGGTGATGGGCACGGGCAAAGGCCAGTGGCCGCCGGCGAGGATGCACTTCACCGGCGGCCTTCTATTTACAGCCATTCCAGCGCCTGTTCCCCGAGGATGAAGCCTGCCCTCCCGCGATGAAACCTGTGGCCCGGGGAGGTGGTAGGAGTAGGATAGGGGCCGGTGTCGAGCATGAGGCGAACGCGCGGCAGCTTGAGCTTGACAGCCTCGACATCGCGCCGGACGGTCCTGACATTGTACGGCACTGACTACGGCAATGACGGCCTAAGGAGGAACACGGACGGTGGACTCACTCGAGCGCGGTTTTGCCGCAGAGCTGTTGGATGCGCGTCAGGCCCCTTGTCTATCCCTCTACCAGCCGACGCATCGGCGCCATCCGGAAAATCAGCAGGATCCGATCCGCTATCGGAACCTCTTGAAGTCGTTCGAAGCATCGCTGAGCCAGAAGCACGCCCCCCGCGAAGTCCAACGGCTGCTCGCTCCGTTTCGAGAACTGACCGAGGATCGCGATTTCTGGAATCACAGCCTGGACGGCTTGGCCGTGCTGGGTGCCCCGGACTTCTTCCGGGTCTACCGACTGCAGCGGGCGGTTCCCGCCTTCGCCGTTGTGGCGGAGAGCTTCCATATCAAGCCGCTGATCCGCATCCTGCAATCCGCTGACCGCTATCAGGTCCTCGGACTGAATCGGCACGAGGTCAGGCTCTTCGAAGGCAACCGCGATATCCTCGATGAGATCGATCCGGCCCCGGGGGTCCCGCGGACCATCACCGAGGCGCTGGGGGAAGAATTGACCGAACCCCATCTCACCGTTGCTTCCTACGGTGGACTCGGGGGACCGGGGATGCACCATGGGCACGGCGGCAAGAAAGAGGAAGTGGAGATGGACGCGGATCGGTTCTTCCGCGCCGTCGACCGCGCTGTACTGGAGCATCATTCGCGACCCTCGGGTCTGCCCCTGCTGCTGGCCGCCTTGCCGGAGAACCAGGGTTTCTTTCGTCAGGTGACCCACAACCCACACCTCTTGGCTGAGGGCATCGACGTCCATCCGGACGATCTGGCGCCCGACGCGCTGCGCGAGCGTGCGTGGCGGGTCATCGAGCCCCGCTATCTGGCGAGACTGGCCGGGCTGGTGGAGGGATTCGGTCAGGCCAGGAGCAAGGGGCTGGGGCTGGACGACCTGGCGCAGGTCGGCGCCGCGGCCGTGGCCGGGCGCGTGGCGACGCTGCTCATCGATGCCGACCGGCGCATTCCCGGACGGATCGACGCCGCGACCGGGCAGGTCGAGCTCGCCGATATGGCGCAGGCGGATGTCGATGATCTGCTCGATGATCTGGCGCAACTGGTCATGCACTCGCGCGGTGAGGTCGTGGTCGTTCCTGCCGCGCGGATGCCCACCGGGACGGGAGCCGCCGCGATCTGCCGGTTTTGAGCCGGCACGAGTCGTTCCCTCACACCGCAAAGCGATCGGTCCACAAGCCCCAGATGAAGAGCGCCGCCAGCAGCGCCTCCCAGACCACGGTTCCCCAAGACGTGAGCGCGGGGTCTGGCCGGCGAAAGAGCAGAACGAGCACGAGCAGCGGGAGCTGGTAACGCGGAGAGATCAGCCATATGGGGGCCATGGTCACGGCTCCCAGCAGGAAGATCAGCCAGGCTGAACGCCGCTCCCAGTGGCTCGCAGCCAACCAGGCTGCCGTGATCCCGATTGGCACGAAGAGCAGGCAGCGCTCCGCCCAGCCCCGTTCGGTCTATTGCAGCAACCTATTCGGCAGGTACCAGGGGTCCACGTTCCAGGGATTGTCGGCGCGGAACGAGTAGCAATAGACCAAGAATAGAAACAGAAGCAGTCCCGAGATCCAGAGCTGCCGGCGCAGGCGAGTCCAGGTTGCATTCCACCCGCCGGCCACCGCTGGCAACAGACAGACCAGGGCCGTGATCAGAGCAAGGAAGATGTTCCCGGAATGGAGCGACCCAGTCCCGGTCAAGATCCCCGACCTGGCGTCCGTGCTGCTGGCCATCAGCCAGCCACCTTGGTGCGCCTGAAACCCGAGCACGCCAACCACCGGCACCAGAAGGGGCCACGCGCGATGCAGATGGGCACGCAAGCCGGCGGCATCAAGACGGAGTCCGTGCGTCTCGACGTAGGGCATCAGGAACATCAGGAGCGGGAAGATCACGTGAGTCTGGCGCACCAAGATGGAAGCCAGGCAGGCAATCGCCGCCGGCAGCATTCGCCCGCGCAGGAAGAAGAAGAGCGCCAGGTTCGCCAGGCAGAACGCCAGGGTCTCCGTGTACAGCAACGGCCAGCGCATGCAAAGAAGAGGAAAGATCGCGAACTGCAGGGTGCGAAGTCCCGCGGACGCCGGATCGATCCGTCGTGCGGCCCCGTAGAAGAACCAGACCGCCAGAATCGAGAAACAGGCGGAGATCACGCGGAAGTAGTCGAGCGTCCGATTGTCCGCGATCCGCCCGGCGAGAGCCATCACGGTGTGGAACCCCGGGATCATCGCCAGCTTCAATTCCGTCTGGCCCCTCATCAACTGGCGAGTCTGCATCAGATGTAGTGATTCGTCCTGAATGGGGCCCCGCCCGTGGAACAGAACCAAGAGCATCACGATCGCGACTGACGCGATCAGAGGCCCGGCCCAGGTGGGCTGCCGCCAGCGACTCCGGCCGGAGGTGTGTGTCTGTCTCATGCGCGCACCGATCGCAGCAGCACGCCCCAGAGACCGATCGGCACTGCGGCCCGCAGCGCCCAACTCACGGCCGGGTGCGCCGGCGTGAAGGAGCGGTTGGCATTGAGCAGGACAGCGGGCAAGATGCCGACGAGCAGTAGGACCCATCCGAGCCGATCTCGCGGGCAAGACCACTGTGCACCTATCGCCACCAGAGCCGGAAGCGCCAGCAATGTTTGATAATCATACCACGAGGTGGGCATGAGGGGCAGGAGTAGGCAGATGGAAGCTGCAAACTCGACCGTCCGGTGATGAGCGAGGTCGTCCGAGGATTCGATCCGTTCGCCGTGGTCCCCTCGCGGCCGTCCTCGCAGCTTCTCTCGCAGCCGATCGGCCCATGGGATCGGACCCATCCGCTTCTCCGCGGGAGATGGCGCGCTCAACCTCCAGACCGTGACCAGCACAAGCAGGGCGGCGATGAGCCAGAAGAAGATCCGGGCGGTGAGCTCCGCCCCGGGTACGCCGCAGCTCTCGAGCGTCGACTCCGGTGAGCGGGACAAAGTGGCGGAGACCGTGGACCCGCCGAGCAGGCGAGTCGTCAAGCGCCCGATGGACCCCAGAATGCCCAGGTTCTCCCAGAAGAGACTGGTGCCCCCCAGCCGCGGGAGGATGCGAGTGAAGTACTCCACGCTGTGGGCGGGGGAGAGGCGCAGACCTGCGATCCCGAGGGTGAGCAGGCCACCGGCGGCGATGCCCGCGATCGCCCGCCCGCTGCGCTTGGCCAGCAGCAGCATCCCCAGCGCTCCGGGATAGACCTTGAGGGCGGCCGCAATGCCGACGAAGAACCCGGCCAGGAATTCGCGCCCCCCGCGCCAACAGAAGAGGGCCAGGGTGAGCAGGAGCAGCAGCGCCGGCTCCAACTGCAGCCCGGCGATGCTCTCCCAGAAGGGCTGCCAGTTGAGGAAGACCAGCAGCATGAGCAGGGCTGCTGGCAGTCCCGGCCGCAGCCGCCAGAGCAAGACTGCCGCCGTCGCAGCCAAGATCGCGAAGGTCGTCCAGAGCATCACGCGGGCCGGCCCGCGCCAACGGGTCTCGGAGAAGAGCGAGAGGAAGGCGGCGAGGGGTGGCGGGTACTTGTACACTGGGCTGCCCGGAGCAAAGTAACCTGGGTAGCTCGTGTCGTAGAGCTGACCGGTCTGCATGGCTGCATTGGCTTGCCGGAGGAACAGCCGAAAATCGTTGAAGACCATGGAGGGTTTCTGGGTCGGGAAGCACGTAGCAGCGCTGGTGTGGATGCGCGCGGCCGTGGGAAGGAGGAGGAGCAAGAAGGCCAGGCCGAGCAGCCATTGCCGGACCCTGGCCGATCGCAGCCTGCCCGTGTTGCCCGACAAGAACTCCCCCCTTCCGCGGGCGCCCATGATGGCTGTAGGCCGCTCAGCGGCTGACAAATGCATATGCATATAGCGGCCGTGCCTAGCGCAGGTCAAGATACGCCTTGTCCCCCCCGGATCGCCTGCCGATAATTCACCAATGGCCGAGAACTGCGAGCATCTGAGCCCGGTTGTGTCGCTGGTGGAAACTGGCGCAGGCGTGGGCAATGCCGTCGCGCACGCAATGGAGGCCGCCGGGTGGCGTGCGGCCATCCCCCGGGGCGCCGACGTCGCCATCAAGCCGAATCTCGGCTGGAACATGCTCCTCCCGGGGGCCATTACGTCCCCCCTGGTGGTCGAGGGCGTCATCCGCGTGCTCCAAGGCTGGGCTGGGAAACTCCATCTGGTCGAGGCGGATCAGGTGGTGGTGCGCTGCGAGGATGCGCTCAGAAAGACCGGCCTTGACCGAATCTGCGCCCGCTACGGCGTCGAGTGGATCAACCTGAGCCGGACGCCGTTTGCCCGGGTGGCGGTCCCGGATCCCCTGGTTGTGACGGAGCTCGAGATTCCGGAAGTCTTGACCCGCACCGTCCTCGTGAGCGTGCCCGTGATGAAGACCCACAACAAGACGGTGCTCACTGGGGCGATCAAGAATCAGTGGGGCTGCCTGCCCAAGTTTCGCCACAATTACCACCCGGTCGTGGACGAGGTGCTCTGTGATCTGGCTCGAGTGGTGCGCCCGGCCTTCACCGTGCTGGACGGCACGGTCGCCCTTGAGGGCAACGGGCCGAAATCGGGACGCCCGCGGGTCTGCAATCTGATCCTGGCGGGGCGCGATCCGGTGGCGGTCGATGCTGTCTCCGCTCGCATCATGAAACTGGAGCGCTTTCCCATCCGGCATCTGGAGTTGGCGGCACAGGCGGGCGTGGGTGTGGCGGACGTGGCGCACATCCGCATCGTCGATGGTGAAGGAGAGCTGCGGACCCGGATCCCGCAGTTCGACTTCGTGCCGGCCCGGCACAATACCGTTTCTTGGCTGGAAACGGCGCTGCGCAGCAGCGTGGCCCGCCGTCTCGTCTTTGAAAGCCCACTTCTCGTGCCCATGTGTTGGGGGGCGCGCTTCTGGTACTTCCTCTGGTATTACCTTTTCGTCGGACGCCGCCTGCGCGCGCAGGTCGAACGCGCCGATCCCGCTGCGACGGCGTGGCTGCGTGCGGGGAAGCGCCCGTGAAGCGGGTCGGGATCGTCGGGGGTGGCGTCGCCGGGCTCATGGCGGCCTGGGAGCTTGCGCGCCTCGGCTTCTCCGTCCAGCTCTTCGAGGCGGCGGACGACCTCGGCGGATTGGCCTCCTCGTTCGATTTCGACGGCCGGCGGATCGAGCGCTTCTATCACTTCGTCTGCCGCAATGATCGCACGCTGATCGAGACCTGCGGGCGCCTGGGGATCGCGGACCGCCTGCGCTGGCGCCGCACTCGCACGGGGTTCTACCACGACGGTAGGCTCTACCGCTTTGGGAGTCCGATCGATCTGCTGCGGTTCGCTCCCTTGAGCTTGATCGACAAGCTCCGCTTCGGGATCAACATCTTGTACTCGCATCGCTTCACCCATTGGCAGCGGCTCGAGGACCGGCCGGCCAAGCAATGGCTGACCGAACGGCTGGGGGAGCGGGGGTACCGGGTGGTGTGGGATCCCCTCCTACGGGTCAAGTTCGCTGAGTATCACGAGCGCGTCTCGGCCGCCTGGATGTGGCACCGGATCCACCGCGTGGCCACCTCCCGCCGGTCGCTCTTCGCCCCGGAGGAATTCGGCCACTTCGAGGGCGGCTCGGAGACGCTCATTCGGAAGCTGGCGGGCGAAGCCGAGGCGCACGGATCTCGCCTCCGGACTCGGGTCCGCGTTCGCGGATTGCTCATCGACGGCCGGCGGTGCACCGGGTTGAACGTCGTGGGACCGAGCGCGCAGAGCGAGGCCGTGCCGTTCGACTACGTGATCTGCGCCGTGCCGCTGCCGATCTACTGCGGTCTCCTGCCTGACAATGGCTCCGAGTACCGCCGCCGCCTGGAGGCGATTCCGTTCATCGGCGTCGTCTGCATGATCCTGCGCCTCAAGCAGCCGGTCTCGCCCAACTTCTGGCTCAACATCAACGATGCGCGGATCAGCTTCAACGGGATCATCGAGTACAGTAACCTCACCGGTCCCGAGGTTTACGATGGGCGCAGCATCGTCTACATCCCTTTCTATCTGGAGCCGAAGCGCCCGCGCTACGCGTTCTCCGATGAGGCCTTGCTGGCGGAGTACAGCGAGGCGCTGCGGGTGGTCAATCCCGCCTTCGGCCCGGAGCTCATCGAGGGGTACCGCGTCTTTCGCGCGCCGCACGCCCAGCCGATCTGCGAAGTGGGCTTCTCGTCCGTCGTGCCGTCCTGCACGACGCCATGGCAGGGATGCTACTTGGTCGAATCGACGCAGCTCTACCCGGGCGATCGCGTGGTCAGCGGCACGCTGCGCCTGGCGCAGGATGCCGTGGGTTTGATCCTCGCCGAGGAGGGACTCCGCGCGCGGGCGGAATTCCGGCCGCGTCCGCCGGATGAGATCCCAACCTGACGGTGCTGCGGTCGAAGGCTCCTTTGGCTCGCGCGCCACGCCTGCGGCGCGCCGTTTCGGACGCCGTGTCGGCCATGTCGACGGGTGTGTTAGAATGGGCTCGGGTGGTGCGTTCTACCCAAGGTGAGAGTTGCCGGCGCGCGGTCGACCGAGCATGCTTCCATCCAGCCGAAGCGGCAGCGCATGGGCACTCCCGAATCCTGGGGGAGGCGGCATGCATCAGCAGAGCTCCCGTAATGGCGCATCTGCGGTCGGGGTGCTGGTCCTCGCTCTCCTCGGCGCGCTGATCGCGCTCCAGTGGCAGGCGACGGCGTGGGCCCGCCCGGCACAGGTCCCAACCTCCGTGCCCGCCTGGCGTCCGGGTGAGACTCCCGATGTCCAGGCGCCCCGCGGTTCAGGGGCCCGCCCCGACACGGTCTGGTTCGGCGGCGACGACGGCCGCGGGATCGCTTTCGAGGGCGGGGTCTGGGACTGGGAGGCGATCGTCACCGACTCGCTGCAAGGCTGGTCCTCGATCGATGAAGTCGCCAACCCCGGGATCTACTTCGCCCGGGTGACCGCCGCCGATTTCGCCGCCCACGGCGATCCTTGCATTCCCATGCTCGCCGGCACCGGGGGCATGCTCTGGTGCGGCATCCACGAGGACGAGGCGATCCGGCGAGATTTTCCCACGGGCATGGGCTATCAGAACTCCATGTGCCAGTGGGCCGTCTCGCCTGAATACGTGATCGATCCCCACACCGACGAGATCGCCCTGTCGTTCTCGTACTTCAGTTACACCGAGCCGGAGTTCGACTATGTCCGCCTCCACGTGCGCAGCTTCGGCGCCGGCGGCGAGCTGCTGGACGAGCGGGAGGTCGATCACGTGACCGGTGTGATCGGCAGCGCCGCAGCGCCGGAGAGCTACGACGAGGTCCTCGTCCCGGCCGGGGTGCTCGACCCGGGCACCGTGGCGGTGCGCATCGCCATCAAGGTCGTGTCGGACTTCGGCTGGTCGGACGAGGATGGCCTGTGGGACAGCCCCTGCGGCCCCTTCGCTGCCGACGACATCGCGATCACCGTGGGGGCGAACTCGTACGTCTACGACTTCGAGGAAGGTCCGGAGGGGTGGACCTTCGAGCGCTGCCCGTCGGCGGGCTCGCACATGGCCGTGATTCCGGAAGCCACCTGGCGCCAGTGGATCGATGAGCAGCTCGCCTGCCCGTGCAACCTCGCCGGCAATGGGCTGGGTTTCGTCGATCCCGAGAGCCCCTACTGGCCGCCTGGTCTGGCGCCCAGCCAGAAGGAGGCGGGCGTGAGTGGGCCGGTGCCGCGCTCGGGTTACACCGGCGCGAGCTGGAGCGCTGTGGTGGCCGAGTACGATGCCTACCTGTGGATGGACTACGCCTCCGGGGGCCATCACCGCACGGGCTACATGATGTATCCCTACACGACCACGGTGAACCCCGAGCCGCACTGGTCGGCGCGTCGCGGTCCGAGCATCTGGCGTTCCGCGATATCGCCCACCTGCGATCGCCAGCGCGATGACCTGACCGCCTCCGAGGATCCCCCTCCGGCCGAGTGGGACTCACTGCGCTTCGTCTTCGAGGTCTACTGCAGCTGTGATGCCTTCTGCCTGCCCACGTGGATGTGTGAGGAGGAGGGCCGGACGGAGGGCTCGCCTCTGATCGACAATGTCCGCGTGGGGCTGACCGCCAATCCCACGATCTACGGGCCCAGCTTCAGTTTCATCGACGGCGGCCGCTTCCACGACGGCTTCGGCCAGCTCTATCCGACCTACCTCGAGCCGAGCGATCGCGGCGACGCCAACATCGGCTACGATCTGAGCCTCTACCTTTCGCAGAGGAACGACTGGCTGGGCGACTCGACCGTTGTGTGCGGGCCCATCGTGCAGACCGAGGCGGGGCGTTGGCTGGCCCAGCTCTGCTTCCGCGTATCTCGCCTGGGAGCGCGTCAGGCGATGATCCCCGCTTACCACGCCTGGAAAGCCCGGCTGGCGGATGATCCCGAGCAGGGATTCGTCCACGTGCTGATGGACTCGCTGGAAACGAACCACCACACCCAGATCTGGAACAGCAAATTCGCCTCCTACTTCCATGAGGACTCGCCGGGGTTCGATCGGGGCCGTCCCGACTTCTCGCCGGAGCAGGAGATCCTGCCCGACCAGGTCTTCACGCCAGGCACGCGGATCGAGTACTACGTCCGCACCTACTGGTTCAACGGTGGTGCACCTCCGGCGGACTACCACGCCGGCGCGGTGCACGAGTTCGAGATCCTACCGGGCATGCAGTCGGTTCCGGGCGAGCCCTACGCGATCGCGTGGCCCAGCATCCTCTACATCGATGCCGACAACCGCGGCGGCGAGAAGTTCATCGCCCCGGCGCTCGATCTTCTGGGTGCCCAGCTCGGCATCGCGTATGACAAGTACGACTACGATGGTTGCGGCTCGAGCTTCGGCGCGCCGATGAAGCGCAGCTTCGGGGGCACGACGTACAACCCGGGTGGTTACGGCAACAACGGCTGCACGACCGAGCAGCTCCTCGGCTACCGGCTGATCCTGCTCAGCACGGGCCGATCCTCGATCGGAGCGCTGCAAGGGGAGGACTTCGAGCTATTCGACGAATGGCTGGCGAGCACCGCCTGCGGGTTCGAAAGCCTCAGGCGGGGGATGCTGTTCAATGGCGACGGCATCGCCGAGATCATGGGCGATCCAGTCTCGGGGATCGCGGTGGACTTCAGCCGTGAGGTGCTGGGGGTCGAGCCGCTGACCGGCCACGGGCTGCCCAGCGGATCGTACCGTGAGTACAACGACGACGGGGCCTACTGCGTCTACGTCGAACCCACAGCGGAGTCGGCGTTCGTGCCCGGGGGGCCGGGCCTCGCCCTGTACGGCAACGGGTGTCCCCAGCAGTTCGACTACACCGTGCTGGGGAAACGATCGGGGATTCCGGGACTGCTCGGAAACCTGCGCTACCACAGCTACGAACAGACCGGATTGCAGACCTACGTGGAGTATGCGCAGATCGTGCGCCAACATACCGTGCCGGGCATGGCCAACTGGCGCACTTCGGTCGATGGCTTCAGCTGGCACCACCTCAGCGAGCGCGGCTGCCTGGGCCAGTCCTGCAGTGCCGACAGCGCCTGCATCGTCGCCGGGATCGCGGATCTGCTTGGGCCCCAGCTCGCCTGGGTGAGCGCTGGGGGCGATCCTCTCGGGCCCTGGCGTTACCCGTGTATCGACACGGGTGTGAAAGACCCCGAACCCGCCGGTCATCTTGCCGGACCGGTCGATCATCTCTACCGGCCGCTCCCCAATCCCTTCCACGCGCGCGCGACGATCCGCTTCAGCCTGGCGCGCGATGGTACGGCCTATCTGACCGTCTACGACGTCGCCGGCCGCGCGGTCCGTGAGCTGCTCGCGGGGCCCCTGACGGCCGGCGAGCACACGCTGGTGTGGGACGGCACCGACGACGGCGGGCGGCGCGTGGGGCAGGGTCTCTACTGGACGCGGCTACGCACCGCCGGCGGCTACCGTTCGAGCATGCGGCTGTTGCGGCTGGAGTAGCGCCTGGTGAGGCGGCCCTGGGCGTAGATGAGCCGCAACCCAGGCGGCCGAGTGAGCCCTGCGCCACGAGCTCTATCCCGACCCTAAGTATGCCTCCGCGACCTTGGGATCCTGCGCCACCTCGGCGGCCGGACCCGCGTGCACGATGCGCCCGGTCTCGAGCACATAGGCGTAGTCCGATTCCCTCAGGGCCATCCGTGCATTCTGCTCGACAAGGAGGATCGTCGCGCCCGAGCGGTGGATGGTGCGGATGATCTCGAAGATCGTCGCGACGAGCACGGGCGCCAGGCCCAGCGAGGGCTCATCGAGCAAGAGCACGCGCGGATCGGCCATCAGGCCGCGGCCGATCGCCAGCATCTGCTGCTCGCCGCCACTCAGGGTGCCCCCCGACTGGTGGTAGCGCTCCTTGAGACGCGGGAAGAGCTCGAAGACGCGCTCGCGGTCCCGGGCGATGCCGGCGCGATCCTTGCGCCGCCAGGCGCCCAAGTCGAGGTTCTCGCGCACGGTCAGATCGGCGAAGACGCCGCGGCCCTCGGCCACGTGGATCACGCCCAGGCCGACGATCTCGTGCGGGGAGCGGTGGGTGATGTCGCGGCCCTCGAGAACGATCCGTCCAGCGGCGGGGCGATTCAACCCTGAGATCGTGCGCAGGCAGGTCGTCTTGCCGGCGCCGTTGGCGCCGATCAACGTGGCGATCTGACCCTCCTCGACGCGCAGCGAGATCCCGTGCAGTGCCTCGATGCCACCGTAGCGGACCACCAGGTTCTGGACCTCAAGCATGCGCGGCGCCCTCCGGCCCCAGGTAGGCCTCGATGACCTTCGGGTGCCGGCGGATCTCGGCCGGCGTTCCCTCCGCGATCCTGATCCCGTAGTCCAGCACGCTCACCCGTTCGCAGATGCCCATGACGACCTGCATGTCGTGCTCGACCAGCAGCACCGCGGGCCCGAATTCGTCGCGGATGCGCTGGATCAGCGCCATCAGCTCGGCCGTCTCCTGCGGGTTCATCCCGGCCGCGGGCTCGTCCAGCAGGAGCAGCTTCGGGCCGCTCGCGAGCGCGCGGGCGATCTCGAGGCGGCGCTGCAGGCCGTAGGGCAGCATCGCCGCGGGCGCATCCTCGAGGCGGGCCAGATCCATCAGACGCAGCATGGCCCGCGCGCGCCCGAGGGTGCGCGCCTCCTCGCGACGATGCGCCCCGGTCTTCCAGATCGCGTCCCACGCGGTGTTGGCGGCCTGCAGATGGCAGGCGGTGCGCACGTTGTCGAGCACGCTCAATTGCCCGAAGAGGCGGATGTTCTGGAAGGTGCGCGCGACGCCCAGCGCGGCGATGCGATGCGGCGGCAGGCCGCCCAGATCTTTCCCCGACAGGATGACCCGCCCCGCCGTGGGCGGGTAGACGCCGGTGATCGCGTTGAAGACGGTGGTCTTGCCGGCGCCGTTGGGGCCGATCAGGCCGACGAGGTCGCGCTCGCGCAGGAGGAGATCGAAGTCGGCCACCGCCTTCAGGCCGCCGAACGCGACGGTGAGTGCTTCGAGGCGCAGGATCTCGCGCCGCAGCGCGCCCCGATCGCCGGCGGCCGGCGCACGAAGGGACACCACCGGCACCGCGCTGACCGCCGCCGCTCCTGGGGCGGCGGCCCGGGCCTCGTCCGTGACCCCCGCCTCGCCGGGACCAACCCACCGCGCGAAGCGCGCCAGCCGCGCGCGCCACGGTGCCGGCAGCGGCAGGCGCAGCTCGCGCGATCCAAAGAAACCCTGCGGCCGCAGGATCATGAGCAGGATCAGAAGCAGCGCGTAGAGCACCATGCGGTACTCTTTGATCGGCCGCAGGACTTCCGGCAGCAGCGTCAGCAGAATGGCGGCCGAGATCGATCCCGTGATCGAGCCCATGCCGCCCAGAACGACCATGATCACGACCTCGAAGGACTTCAGGAACGTAAAGCTGTTGGTGTTCAAGTACCGCAGGTAGTGGCCGAAGAGCGATCCGGCCATGCCAGCGAAGGCCGCGCCCACCGCAAACGCCAGGACCTTGTACTTGGTCGTGGGCACGCCCAGGGACTCGGCGGCCACCTCATCTTCACGCACGGCCAGCAGGGCGCGGCCATGCCGCGACCGCACGAGGTTCCAGTTCACAATCACGGTGATCGCCACCAGCAGGTAGACCCAGAAGAACGTTGTATACCCGGGGATGTTCGTGAGGCCGCGAGCCCCGCCGACCGCCTCGATGTTGAGAATCACGACGCGGATGATCTCGCCCATGCCCAGCGTGGCAATGGCGAGGTAGTCGCCGCGCAGGCGCAGGGTGGGGATGCCGATGATGAGCCCGGCAATGGCCGCGCAGAGGGCGCCGACGGCCAGGCCGAGGATGAGCACGACCGCGCCGGCCGCTCCCGCGCTCTGGGGGCTCTGCCCGAGGGCTTGCACGATGCTGGGCCCGGCATGAATGGAGAAGAACGCGCTGGTGTAACCGCCAATTGCCATGAAGCCCGCGTGGCCGAGCGAAAACTGGCCGGTGAAGCCGTTGATCAGATTGAGGCTCACCGCCAGCATGATGTTGATCCCCGAGAGGATCAGGATGCGGATGATGTACTGGTTGACGAAGGTGGGCAGGAACCGGTCGAGTAATCCGAGGACGGCCAGCAAAACCAGGGTGGCACCCACCTGGTAGAGCAGCGCGCGGCCCTTCATACCTTCTCCGTCACGGCCCGCCCGAACAGACCGGCGGGGCGCACGAGCAGGATCACGATGAGGATCGAAAAGGCGATCGCATCGCGATAGGTCGAAGAGATGTACCCCGACACCAGGGTTTCGGCGATGCCCATGAGCAAGCCGCCCACCATGGCGCCGGGGATACTACCGATGCCGCCCAGCACCGCGGCGACAAAGGCTTTCAGCCCCGGCAGCAAGCCCATGAGCGGATCGATGCGCGGGTTGCTCAAGGCGACCAGCACGCCGGCCGCGGCCGCCAGCGCGCTGCCCAGCCCGAAGGTGAACGCGATGATGCGATCGGTCGGGACGCCCATGAGGTTGGCCACGTCGCGGTTCAAGGAGAGCGCGCGCATGCCCAGCCCGATCTTGGTGCGGTAGACGATGAGGTTCAGGCCGACCATGAGCACCAGGGAGCCGCCCAGCACCAGGAGCTGGTGGGTCGTCACATAGGCGCCCCCGGGCAAACGCAGGGACTTGCTGGCGATGATCTGGGGGAAGAATTTCGGCTCGGCGCCGAAGGCGAGGATGCCGGCGTTCTCGAGGAACAGCGAGACCCCGATGGCGGTGATGAGCGCGGTCAGGCGGGCCTGGCGGCGCACGGGCTTGTACGCCAGCCGCTCGATCGACACCCCCAACACCGCTGCGGCGAGCATGGCCAACGCGATCACCGCCAGCGCGCCGAGTGCGCCCGCTACACCGCCGCTGCGTAGTCCGAGGAAGAAGACGCTGTAGTACGCCACGAAGGCGCCCACCATGTAGACATCGCCGTGCGCGAAGTTGATGAAGCGCAGGATGCCGTAGACCATGGTGTAGCCCAGGGCGATCAGCGAGTAGATGCTTCCCCAACTGATCCCGTTGACGAGCTGCTGCAACAACTCCTGCATCGTCGCTCAGCCCCCTCTCGAGCCGCGGGCTCCCCCGAACGGGCGATGCCCCAGAGCCTGGCCGTTACGCCGAGATGCGGGTGACGAATCGGTACTGGCCTGCACTCACTTGCAGCACCACGGCCGGCTTCTGCGCATTGCGCTGGGCATCCAACGTGATGAGACCGGTCACGCCCCGAAAATCGCGCGTGCCGGCCAGCAGGTCGCGCAGCCGGGCCAGGGCTTGCCGCCGCTGCTCGCGCCCGCCCGCGTCCCCCGGGATCCCGCCGACGAGCGCGGCGAAGAGCTGTGTATCTTCTTGCTGCATGGCGCGCAGCTTCTCGACCAGCAGAGCAGCGGCATCGTAGGCGGTAGCGGCGAAAGCATCCGGCGAGCCGCCGTACTTCTGCTTGTAGCGCTGAACGAAGTTTTGCACCTCCGGGGCGGGATCATCGATCGAGTAGTGATTGCTGAAGTAGGCGCCCTCGATCGCCTCGGCGCCGATCTCGGCCAGCTTGGGCGAGTCCCAACCGTCGCCGCCCATGAGGGGGCCCTTGTACTGGAGTTCGCGGGCCTGCCGCGCGATCAATCCGACCTCGGTGTAATACCCCGGCACGAAGAGCCCTTCGGGCTGCCGAGTGATCAGCGCCGTGAGGGGGGCCTTGAAGTCGACGTCCCCTTGTTGATAGGACTCGTCGCCCACGATCGTTCCGCCGAGCCGGGTGAATTCGCGCGCAAAGAACGTCGCCAGGCCCACCGAGTAGTCGCTCTTGACGTCCCGCAGGATGCCGACCCGCGTGAGACCCAGGTGTTCGGCGGCGAAGCGAGCCATGACCACGCCCTGGAAGGGGTCGATGAAACAGACGCGGAAGATGTAGTCGCCCACCTCGGTGACGGCGGGATTGGTCGAGGAGGGGGTGATCATGGGGACCTTGTTGTCCTGACAAATGGGCGCGCCGGCGAGCGAGTTGGAGCTGGCTACCTCGCCGAGCACGGTGATCACCTGATCCTGCGTGACAAGTTTGTTGACCGCGGTGGCGGCCTCCTCGGGCTTGCCCTGGTCGTCCTCGGAGATCAGGCGCAGCATCACCCCACCGACCCCGCCCGCGGCGTTGGCCTCGTCGATGGCCAGGCCCAGCCCGCGCGTGGTCGACTGCCCGAAGGTGGCCTTGTCACCGGTCAGGGCGCTGAATTCGCCGATGCGGATGCTTAGCGTCTCCTGCCCGCAGCCGAGCGTGGCCATCAGCGCGACGCAGACCCACGTCGCCGGCAATTGCACCATCCGCCTCGACATGTCCATGCCCTCCCTGTCCTCCGTGACCTGTGCCGGGCACTCGATCCTAGCACGCCCGCGGGCAGACTCCCACGTTCCAGGGGTTCTCGCAAGTCCAGGCGGCAGCGCGTCGCCGGCGACGGCCGGGGCGGCGAGGCAGCCCGGGCTTCGCGACTGGACCCAACGGACGCATTGCGCTATGAATACCCGGCGCCGCGCTGCTGGCGGCGCCGGGGCGTGCGGGAGCGCCCACCGCGCGGGCGGCGACCGGCCCGGGTGGCGGTGGCCAAGGCTCACCACACTGAGGGGCTCACAATCCACAGGAGGACATGATGACGTTGCGTATGCACAAGGCGCTGGCTGCGCTGGCCATTGTGGCCGTGGGCACTGCATTTGCGGCAGCCCGCGGCGATGCCTACTTCAAGCAGATCCGGCACACCGATGCCCATCAGATCATGGGCCAACAGATGCCGGCCGAGACCGACACGACCGAGATGTGGTTCTCCGACCAGGCGGCGCGCATCGACACGGGGGACGGCAACTGCGTGATTCTGCAGGCCGAGAAGAACACCGTCTACATGATCGACAACCAGGACAAGACCTACGTCGAGATTCGGCTCGAAGGGCAGGGCCTGTTGGAGGCGATGATGCCCGCAGGCGAAAGCGAGGAAGACGCCGAAGCGGCCGCCATGATGAAGCAAATGGCCGCCAGCATGCTGGCCAACACGCAGGTCACAGTGACGCCCACGGAAGAGCGCAAGAAGATCCGCGACTGGGACGCGCGCAAGTACATGATCGATCTGAAGCTGCCGATGGGCACCGCCAGCTCCGAGGTCTGGGCTTCCAAGGATATCAAGGTTAATGCCCGTCTCTTCCAGAAGCTGAGTATGGCCATGTCGGGCATGATGGCCGACGTCGAGAAGATGATGAAGGAGATGGAGAAGATCGAGGGTATGGAGGTGTACAACGCCACCGTCATCGAGATGATGGGCAACAAGATCAAGTCGACTCAGGAGATCATCGAGTACACGCAGAAACCCGCACCGGCCGGGGCCTACGAGCTACCGGCGGGGTACAAGAAGACCACGATGAAGATGGGGCAGTAGCGCCGGTATCCCGTGCGCAGGCTGGGGGCGCCGGCGGCAACGGCGGCGCCCATCAACCCGAATGTTGGCCGCTCCTCCCAGGCACTTGCCGCGGGCTAGCCCTGCTTCTTGCCGAATCCGAGCTTCCCCAACAGACCCTGAGCCTGTTCCATCAATCCGCCCGCTGTGATCTTGCCGTTGGGGGTCAGCTTGTCGACGATCCGCGGCAAGGCGGCAGCCAGGTGGGACGTGACCTCTTCGATGGAGAGCTTCGTCTTCAGGGCCAGCATTTCAAGCTCATCGGAGCTGAGCGCTTCCTTGACCTGTTCAGCCGAGACCGGCAGATTGGCCCCGGTGCTGATCCAGGACTTGACCTGTTCCCCGAGTCCGGAGGCGGTCAAGCGGTCGACCGTGGCCTTCAGGCCATCCTTCCTTCTCCGATGGCCATACACCTGCGTTGGCCGAGTTCTGACTCGCGAACCTACAGCGACTGCGCGCTGAAGGTGTCGCCCTGGGATAGGTCCCCGGTCTGGTACCCGCGCAGGAACCAGCGTGACCTCTGCGCCGCGGTTCCGTGGGTGAAGGCGTCCGGCACGACGTAGCCTTGCGACTCCATCTGGAGACGATCGTCACCGATCTGACTCGCTGCGTTCAACGCTTCCTCGATGTCGCCTTCTTCGAGGACCTGTCGGCTCTGCTGGGCGTAGTGGGCCCAGACACCCGCCAGGAAGTCGGCCTGCAGCTCGAGCCGTACGGAGATATCGTTGGCCTCTTCCCGGCTCGCGCGTCTGCGCAGCGCGTCCACGCGATCCATGATGCCGAGCAGCGTCTGCACGTGGTGTCCAATCTCATGGGCGATGACATAGGCTTGCGCGAAGTCGCCCGGCGCACCGAGGCGCGAATGCAGCTCTTCAAAGAAGCTCAAGTCCAGATAGACCTTCTGGTCGCCGGGGCAGTAGAAGGGCCCGACCGCCGACTGCGCGAATCCGCAGGCCGACTGCACTGCGCCCGTGTAGAGGACGAGGGTCGGTTCGTGGTAGGTCTCGCCCATCTGGGCGAAGAGCTCCCGCCAGGTGTCCTCGGTATCGGCCAGGACGACGGAGGAGAAGTCTGCCAGCTCCTGCTCCACGGCGCTGAGGTTGCCCGGCGTGAAACCCGGGTCGACCATGCTGCCGGTGGGGGCCACCTGCTGGAGCAGCTCCAGCGGATTGGTGCCGGTCAGCAGCACGATCAGCGCGAGGATGATCAAACCTCCTCCGCCGAGGCCGGCAATGCCGCGACCGCCGATGCCCCGGCGGTCTTCGACATTCGTGCTCCTGCGGCCCGTCTGCCAACGCATCCTCAACCTCCTCGGTCGCCGCGGCGCGGCTCGTGCATCAGGCTACACCCGAGGCGTCCACTCAGTCCGGCGGTCAGTGTACTCCGTGGGGTCCCAATCCAACAGCCCCGGTGCAGTACCCTTGATCGATAGGGGTGTACGCCTGCGCGGGTCGCACGTATTATGGCGACGCGGCAGTTCCGCACGAAATCACAAGGCTATGTAGAACACGGACGCCATGGTGAAGGAGGATCCATGATCGCTCCAATCGGGATTCGATCCGCCGGCCGGGTTCTCGGCGTCTTCCTGATCGCCCTGTGGGTTAGTGCAGGCCATCCTGCAATTGCGCCCGCCCACGCATCCGCGGTGCCGGGAGCACTACCCGATGCGGCGGCCGATTCGCTGCTCGTTCTCCTGCCCCCCCGGGCCGAGGAGGCTGTGCGCCGGGACCTGGCCGGCGCGGAAGCTTTGGAGAGTCGGGCGAATGCGGACCTGGTTTTCGCTCAAGGGCGCCTGGGAGAAGTGAAGGCGCACATCGAGGTCCGCAAGAGCGAAATCGAGGCGACGAAGGCGAAGGTCAAGCTGGCCAAGGAGCAGAAGAACCAGACCGAGCAGGCCGACCTCGAACGGCAAGTCAAGGCGCACGAACTGCGGCTTAAAGTGCTCGAGGCCCGGAAGGACATGCGGGACGCGGAGGTGGGTCTGGCTGATACCCGCCGCAAGGCGGGGCAGGCGCAGTCGAGCTTCTTTAAGAAGGAACTCGAACTCATCGTCAAGCGCGGCGACTTGCTTCAGATGAGCTCCGCCGGCGCGGGCGCGGCCAATCTTGATGGGCTCCTCCGGCTCCAGGTGGAAATCCGCGCTCTGGAGCAGCGTAGCATGGAGATTCTGAAGGACGTCGCAGAGGCGGAAAAGAAGGCGGCGGAAGCCGAGCTGAGCCTCCTCAACAAGCGGCTCAAGCTCCACGAGGTTCAGCTCGAACTCCTCAAGGATCCGAAGAAGTAGGGTGCGGATCGGAGCATCGTGATGATTCGCCGCCAGCGCCGACGCATCGATCCGCGGCCATGGGCATCCATTATTCTCTAAAACACACCAGAGATAGAAGTTACGGGTGAATAGCCAGAGTGGCTACTGTATCTCTTTTATGCTATGCAGCAGTGTTGCTCTGGGTATAAAATAAAGGCCGTGGGCGATTAGGTGATCGCCATCATGTGACGTGATCGGCAGCTTTGGCAGCGCAGTTCCTCGAGAATCGCGCATGCTGGCTCGACCAAGGAGGCCACCTATGAGAGCATTGCTACTTGTCGCACTGACCTTGGCGCTAGTCTGCTTCGGCACGGGCTTCGCGCTCGCTACCGACGATGGGTTGGAGCACAGCCTGACCACTCCAGGCGAGCCTGGGCGGGAGTACGGGAACGGCTCGCTCACGACCACGTTCGTGGGCGGCAACGGCTTCGCCGGGAACTCCTTCGATATCACGGCCCTCGAGGATCTCACCATCGTTGGGTGGGACTGCAACCTGGATGCGGGGACGTGGAACATCGACATCTGGACGCGCAATGGCACCTGCAACGGCTTCGAGCAGAACCCGGCCGAATGGACGCTCCTCGGCACCGCGGTCGTCGTGGGTGCGGGTCCTGGCGCGCCGACGCACGTCGATGTTGGCCCGTTTGCGATGACGAGTGGGCAGTTGGTGGGTGTCATCGCCCGCTGCCATGAGTACTCCTGCTTCAACTACACGAACGGCGGTCCGAACACCTATTCGAACGCCGAAATGTCCCTCACGACCTATCGGGGGCTCGCGGACGGTTGGCCTCCCTCGAGCCTCTTCTCGTACCGCGCGTGGAACGGCACAGTGCACTACAACTTTGGCGGCTGCAGCCCGGTCGAGGAGTCGACCTGGGGTGCCATCAAGGCCTTGTTCTAGGCCAAGCGTGCGCTGTTAGGAACAGGGTTGTGGGCGGTGTTCTGAACGCCGCCCACAACCGGCTTCCGATCGATCCGCCGATCTTTCCACTGCAGGTACTCACTGGTAGGTACTCGCTCCCGCCGTTCGTCCCATGCCTTCCGGACACCCCTGGAGCACGAGAGCTCTACGAGAACTCCATGCGCGCGCCACCGGACCGGCGCCGCCGGATGGGGCTGCTTGGGTGGGTGATGGCGGGCGCCTTGACGCCCGCTCCGATTCCTGTGAATAATCGCCGTTTGGATTGCCGGAGCGAGACAGGGGGTCACGTGACCGGCGCAGGCACACGGGGTGATTCACGGAGGGGCGATGGGCCGGTCAGCCTCCTCATCTTCTTCCTGGATCCAGCGACATCGTTGGCCCCTCTTCATCTTCCTGCTCGCCCTGGGTCTGAGACTGGGCGTCATCCTCACCACCCTTGACCTCAGCCTGCAGCAGGTCAACGTCGGGGACGCCTACGAATACGAGCTCCTCGCCGATCGGATCTTGGCCGGAGACCTGGGCGCCGGCGATGAGGTGTTCTTCCACTCGTCCGCAGGGTATCCCTACCTGTTAGCGCTGCTCTGGGCGATCTTCGGGAAGTCTCTGCTGCTGGCGCGTCTGTTCCAGGCGCTGGCTGGCGCCGTCAACGCCGTGGTGATCTATGCCCTCGCCAAGCGGCTCTTTGGCGATGACCCACGGCCCGGGAAGCGACGGGGCGAGATCGTTGGACGCATCAGTGGTCTGCTGCTGGCCTTCTACGGTTACATCGCCTTCCTCGAGCAGGACCTGCTGATGACCGCTTACGAGCTCCTGGCCATCGATCTGGCGCTTCTGCTCCTGGTGATGTTCATCGTCGATCGGCGCTGGCGCCACCTGGTGGGGGCCGGCATCTGTCTCGGGCTGGCCAGCCTGGGCCGACCCAACGTCTGGTTGGTGGCGGTCGTGCTAGCCGTCTTCGTGTTCTTTGTGTCGCTGCGCTCCTGGAGATGGAAGCCGGCCAGATCGCTCGGCGCCGCCGCGGCCTTATTGGCGCTCACCTTTGCCCTGATCCTGCCCGTGACATTGCGCAACGCCAGCGTGGCGAACGATCCGGTCCTCCTTACCAGCAACGCCGGCATCAATCTCTGGATCGGGAACCATGAGGATGCCACCGGGATCTTCCGCGTGCCGCAGCACATGGAGGACAACCTCGGTGAAGCCAGTTCCAGAGAGGCTTCCGCCGCTGCCGGCCAGTCGCTTTCCGCCGGCGAAGTCTCATCCTATTGGACCAAGAGGGCCATCGATATCCTCGTCGGGAATCCCAAGCATGGGCTGAAGATCATGGCCCGCAAGGTGCTTCTCTTCTTCAACGCGCACGAGATTCCCAACCACCTCGACTTCTACTTCCTTCGCGCTCAAGGGGCCTGGTTCCTCTGGGGGCTGCCCGTGGGATTCTGGCTCATCATGCCGCTGGGCCTATCCGGCATGATCCTCTGGCGGCCCTGGAGCGCCAAACACTGGCTCATCTTCACCTACCTGTTGCTCTACTTCCTCATGGTGGTCGGGCTGTTCGTCACCGGACGCTATCGGATTCCGACGCTGCCCGCACTGGTGCCCTTCGCCGCCTGGATGATCTACTGGATCTTCGATCTGACCAGACGCAAGCAGTGGCGGGGTCTGGGGAAGGTGGCCCTGGTGCTCGTTCCGGCCGCAATCCTGGTCAACTGGGGAACCATGGAACGGGTCGAGGCGGCTCACAACTGGGCCTTGGTGGCGGAGGCGGAGGAGCGCCTGGGTCATGCGCAGGAGGCCGCGGCAGCGCTCCGCAAAGCCCAAGAGCTGGATCCCAACAACCCCCACTTCTACAACAACCTCGGCTTAGCGGCCCGCCAGCGGGGGGATCTGGTGGAAGCCGAGCGGTTGCTGCGCCGGGCCTATGAGCTCTCGGGCGGCAATCCTGACAACGCTGCCAACCTGGCGGGGGTCTTGACCCAAGCGGGACGCCCCGCCGAGGCGGTGGTGATTCTCGAGGCGGCCCTGCAGCGGCATCCCGAGAGTCTCAACTGCCTGATCAATCTGGCGTTCACGCATTACGTCGGCGGGCGCCCCGATCTGGCGCTCGCCCCGGCCCAGAAGAGCCTGACCGTGGGTGGGGGCGCGCCGCAGTCCTACACCCTCCTGGCGCTCATCCAGGTCGCCCAGGGGGATACAACGGGTGCGGTCCAGCGCCTCGAGCAGGGCGCGCAGGCGTTCCCGCAGGATCAGGGACTCTGGGTGACCCTAGCGCAGCTCGAGGCGCTCCGAGGCAATCTTCAAGCTGCTCGGGCGGCTCTCGACCGGGCGCAGAGCTTGCCGGGTCGTGACGGCCGCATTCCCGCGCTCCGGGCGCGGCTGCAGCCCTAGGCCACCTTGCTCATGAAGCAGTCGTGAAGCATTGGAGCGCCGGCGGTTCGGCCGGTGCAGTGTGGATGCCCACGCGGGCCGTCCGCCGGGGGTGGGGGATCCACGTGGCTGACGGGCGACCGGCCTTCGGCGGACGCCGAGGAGCGCGCATTCCCCTCCAGGTGAGGCCAGCAGCAGGGTCGCCAGTTCCGGATCCCCAAGGAAGTCGCGCAGCGCCAGGGGATACTCGATGCCGTAGTCGCGATTCCAGATCAGAATGTGAGTGACGTCCAGCCTCTGCAGGATCTGGCTCAGCAGCAACTTGTCGGTGCACGGCGAGAGGAGTGCACCCAGCTGTGAGGCTTCAAAGAAGCTGTCCGCGATGGAGTCGCGCTCGCAGAAGAAGCCCTGATTCGTGTTCAGCATCATGACACGGCTGTCATGCGGCGTACGCTCGTTGATGTACCGGAAGATCGGATGGACCGCACCTCTCGAATCTGCTCGCCTTCGGTGATCATCCTCCGGAGGACCTTCACGGACTGTGCAATCTGCGGGCTGACGTGGGCGGCGATGAGCGCCGCGCTGCCAGCCCAGAGCAGGGCGGTTAAAGCCGGTTGGACCCTCCTGGCGGGCAGACGTTCTAGCGCTCGGTCCACGGCTAGGCCGGCGGAGAGCGCCAGCAGAGGCAGGATGGGAAGGAGGAAGCGCGACTGCTGCGAGGAGAGCGCCCAGAACACGAAGTAAATGCCAGAAGCCCCCAGTGCCCGGCGCACGGTCGGCAGAGTGCGACCCAGCGCCAGGGCCAACGGCACGCCCCCGAGCCACAGTGGGTTGAGACGCGCACCGAAAGACTGGTAGTCGATGTTGCCCTTGAGGGCGACGCGCACGGGAAGAAGTAGGTAGTCCCCCAAGGTGCGCCCCATTCCGATCGAGTTCTGCCAGGCGAGCAGCTTCTTCGTCAGGCCGCTGCTCCAATCCGGTCCTCCAAGCCAATCGTAGAGCAACGGATAGAGCGGGTCGCCGGTCTGCACAGCGCTGCGCACGTACCAGGGCACCGCGAGCAGCACGCACGGCAGCGCGAACTGCAGAGTCGGTTGCAAGCGTGCGCGGATCGACCCAGCTGGAGCACAACGGCCGTCCCGGGCCTGATAGATCCAGAGCAGCGGGAGGAGACACAGGGCGCCGAAGACTCCGGTCCATTTCGACCCCGCGAGAACGCCGCAGGCGATCCCAGCCAGCACGAGGCTTGCCGCGCCGCCCTCCCAGGCGCGGCGAACGCCGGAGCTGCATGGCGAGGAAGGTGAATACGCTAGCGAGGGCGAGGCCATAGACGAGCGGCCGAACGAGGATTTGCAGGGCCGCGAGGACGAAGAGGACGCCCATCCACGCCGCCAGGCCGAGCATCCACCAGGCCGGCCAGCCGAACTCCGGCCCGGCCTCGGCCTGCGCCGAACCACTTCGGCCAGCAACCAACCGGCGTAGGAGCTTCTGCGCCAGAGCTCCAGTCGTTTAGATGACGGCGCTCAGCGCGGTGAACGCGAGGACGTAAGAGAGGATGTAGCCCATCGGGTTCCCAGAATACCACAGCCGGAGGCTGGCCCACCAAGCCGCCCGCGCCAGTCTGAGAGAGGGCGGTTGACATCCCTGGCCGCCAAGGGGCTTCTGTCACGGTTCCAGCGGTCGCGGCGGGCACGTCCGCCGCACCAGGACTGGAGGAGCAGCGCTTGGGCGGGAACGCTGCCCGCGCGGCAGCGGGATTCCCGGCAGCGCGTTCCCGGGACCAGACTGCAGCGGCGATGCCGGGGGATGTTCCCCGGCCCGGCTGTGACGGAACCTAGCGCTGCGCCTCATTGCGCCAGAAGCTCTTGAATCGGCCCCAGCTCGGCGACGGCACGGGGGTGTCATCCCGGATCTCAATGGACACGCGGACCGTCTCCGGCAGAACCGGCGGCACCGGGAGTGGGGCGTAGGCGCTCTCGATGCGGTAGAAGCCGGGCATGACCTGCAGCTGATCGGTCCCGGGCGGTGGTAGCAAGCAAGCAACACCAGTCTGGTCCCAAGAGATGACCTCTGATTCACCGGGGTCAAGCTCGAACTCCACCGGTAGCCCCCAATCCGGCCAGGTCAGTTCGCCCGTCTGCTCGCAGTAGATGTTGATGATGGGAAGGCCTCCGTACCAGATGCCGCCGGGTCCGTGGTTGGTCACGGTTACCCAGACGGTGTCGCCAAGGTCATAGGAACTCCGATCGGTCTCGATCGTCACCATGGGCTGGGTGGGATCGGCAGGCCGGTGGGCTGCGACCGATAGGATCAGCGCCATGAGAAGAAGTACGAGTGCTACACGCTTCATCCTGTCACCTCCTGTGAACGCGAGCTCATGCCCTTGCCCCGACCGAGAGCGATCAGGCCTCTCCCAGGTCGAGCCACTCGTAGCTGTCCCTGGTGATTTCGGCCCGCACGTTGCCAGTGTGCGCAATTCCGGCGGGCTCGAACAGCAGCAGCTTGACGTGACCGTGGGGGAGCACGCGGTGCTCGCGCCCGCGCGGGACGATTGAGAACTCCCCCGGGTGCAGCGTTACCGTGCTGTCACGCTCGAGGATGTCGAGCGCTCCCTCGAGCACGTAGAACAGCTCATCCTCGTCATCGTGGGTGTGCCAAGGGACCTTGTCGTCCTCGAGTCTGACGACCTTGACGTGCTGGCCGTTCAGCTCACCCACAATCTTGGGTGAGTAGGTGTCGGTGAACTTCGTGAAGCACCGTTCAATGTTGACCACCGTGGGCATCGCAGCACCTCCGTCTCTCGGGGGGGAGCGCGCAGACGATACGGGGGACCGGCACAACTCTGACTCCGCAAACAAGGATAGACCCATGGCGGATAGCACGCAACTCCCAGGGTGGAGAGCAACGCTCGCGCGGGCTCTGGCGGGCTGATACGATCCCTGGGCATGCCGTTTGAGCCAGACAAGGGGGCGCTGCGACGGAGCGATGCCAGTGCGGCAAGGAGCAGGCGCGCGGCGCGGGGCAGCCTTGACGCGGAGAAAGGGCCATGTACAAGGGCACGACGGGCCGGTTCCTGCTGGTGCTGCTATTGCTCGCTGCAGTGCCGAAGCTGCCGCGGCCGGTGGCCGGCGCGATGGCGCCCGGCATGGAAGGGGCGCACGGAGGCCGAGAGGCCCAAGCGGCGCGAGAGGCCCAAGAAGTCCAGGAAGCCCAAGTAGCGCTAGAATCGCCAGGAGCGCGTGAAGCACGAGGAGTAGCTGTGATCTACCGAGGCTATCAGCGGTCCGTCGCGGGCCGCACGATGATCTACCACTCGCCCTTGCCGGGCCAGCGGCCCGCGCTGCTGGTTCGCGCCCAGGCAGAGTGGCCGGCGATCGTCTGGCAGACCGAGCCGCTGCGCCTCCCGCTCGCGGGGGAGACCGCCCCAGCGGCTGGCGAGGGAGAGGCCCCGGCCACTGAGGGAACGGTCCGCTACGCCTGGTTGGCCGGCCTCGGCTGCAACCTCGGGGCGCCTGAGTTCCGGCTCGAGGTTGACGGGATCGGATCGCTGGTCTTTCGCACCGTCACGGATTCGACCTGGCGCGTGGCGGGCGAGGGAGGGCTGGCGCTCGCGTTCCGCAGCACCCGGCGTGACCTCCATGGCGACCACTTCGGCATCATGCTGCTCGATGTGCCGCGCGCAGCAGTTCGCGCGGGCGAACCGCTCACGCTGCGCATCATCGGCGCCCCGGAAGGGAGCCAGGCGTGGGTGATGACCTTCGAGGAGCCGCTGGTCGATGGCATCGCGATCCACGCGCTACCCCTGTTGGCACGGCGCCCGGACGGCGCGGCCCAGCCGGTGGACGTGACCGTCCTGCACTTGGGTGAAGGGGGGATGCTGGCCTTGCGTTGCCCGGAGTGCGATCCCGTGACGCACCAACTCCGCTTCGGCTTCAACCGCATCAGACTCTACCTGCCGCCGGCGGACAGCGCGCGCGAGGTCGGATTGGAGGCCGAGCGTGGAGGCCAGACGAGCCGGCACGCCTTCACCCTCGAGCCCGTTCGGCCCTGGACCATCTCGCTTGTCCAGCACACGCACACCGACATCGGCTATACACGACCGCAGACCGAGATCCTCTCGGAACACCTGCGCTATATCGACTACGCCCTCGACTACTGCGACGCCACCGACGCCTACCCCGAGGAAGCGCTGTTCCGCTGGACGTGCGAGGCCGCCTGGCCGGTGGCCGAGTATCTGCGCACGCGCCCGGCGGCGCAGATCGAGCGCCTCGCGAGCCGGGTGGGCGAAGGGCGCATCGAGCCGACCGCCATGCCGCTCAATCTGGCCGAGGTGGCCGACGAGAACGTGCTGCGCGCCGCGCTGGGGTTGCTGCACGAAACGCGCCGGCGCGGGCTGCCGGTGCGGACAGCGATGCAAAATGACGTCAACGGCATCGCCTGGTGTCTGATCGACTGGTTCGCGGAGCTTGGCATCGACTACGTCGCCATGGGCGAGCACACTCACCGGGCGCTCGAGCCCTTCGATCGCCCGACGCCGTTCTGGTGGGAGTCCCCGGCTGGCAGCCGCGTGCTCGCCTTCCGCGCTGATCACTACATGACGGCCAATTTCTGGGGCATCCTGCAGAACGATCTGGCGGTCGTCGAGCCCAACCTGGTGGAGTACCTCGGCAACCTTGCCGCTGCAGGTTATCCCTACGACGAGATCGCCGTGCAGTTCTCCGGCTACATCACCGACAATGCGCCCCCGTCGACCTCGGCCAGTACGTTCGTCCGCCGCTGGAACGAGGTCTATGTCTGGCCGCGCCTGCGCACCGCGACGGTGGGCGATTTCCTCGAGCGCCTTGCGCGCGCCCACGGCGGGGAGCTGCCGGTCTACCGCGCGGCTTGGCCGGACTGGTGGACCGATGGCTTCGGCAGCGCGATGCGCGAGACGGCTGCGCTGCGCCGCGCGCAGGCCGACCTCACCGCCACGCAGGGGCTGTTGGCCATGGCCGCACTGCTAGGCTCAAACATCCCACCGGCTCTGCACGCGCAGGCCGACGAGGTGACCGAGCTGCTGCTCTTCGCCAACGAGCACACCTTCGGTGCGGCCGAGAGCGTGCGCGATCCGCTCTGTGAGAACAGCCTCGTGCAGTGGATGGAAAAGGCCTCCTACGTCTGGCAGGCGGTCATGCGGGCGCGGCTGCTCGAAGAGGGCGCCTTGGGGTTGCTTCAGCCGCACCTGGGGGTTGCGAGCGTGCCCACGCTCACGGTCTTCAACACACTCAACTGGCCACGCTCCGCGTTGGTAACCTTCTTCGCCGATCACGAGCTCTTGCCGCGCGATGGGGCTTTCACGCTGCTCGATTCGGACGGGCGGGCTGCGCCGGTGCAGTGGTTGTCGGGGCGGGCCGAGGGCAGCACGTGGGCGCTGTGGGCGAGGGATGTCCCGGCCTTTGGCTGGCAGACGTATCGGGTCGAACGGTCGAACGACTCTGTGCCGGGCGGGCGAGGGCAGGCACCGAGCGAGGCGGCCGGTGGAGCGGGAGCGCCGACGCCGCGCGAGGGCGTGGGAGTGGCCGGGGCGGGGGATTCGAGCGTGCTCGAGAACGACCACTACCGCATCGTGGTCGATCCTGCGCGCGGCGGCATCACCGAGCTCGTGGACAAACAGCTCGAGGTCGACCTGCTCAACCCCGGACGGCTGCACGCGCTGGGGGAGGTGATCTACGAGCGGCTCGAGGACCGCGCCTCGATGGAGCGCCGCGAGTTGGGCGGCCACTGGCGCACAAGCTGGTCCGACCTGCAGGTGGAGAGCATCGAGGGGGAAACCGGAGACAGCGGGCCGTTGTGGCTGAGCCTGCGCGTGCGAGGGCAGCTCGAGGGTTGGGATGACCTCGCGCTCGAGATCCGTCTCTACCAGACGGCGAAGCGCATCGAGCTGATCTATCAGGGCCGCAAGCAGCGCGTGACCGAACCGGAAGCGGTCTACGTGGCCCTGCCCTTCGAGCTGCCCGGCGCCCATCTCGAGTTCGAGGCGCAGGGCGGGACCGTCGTCCCGGGCGTGGACCAGCTTCCGGGCACCGCGTCCGACTGGAACACGATCCAAGCCTACGCCGCCGTGCGCAGCCCGCGGGGCGAGATCGTGCTGGTGAGCGGCGAGGCACCGCTGGTGCAATTCGGGGGCATCAATACCGGCCGCTACAAGTACGAAGGCCGACCGGCCTCCAATCAGCTCTACTCCTGGGTGCTCAACAACTATTGGGTGACGAATTTCTGCGCGAGCCAGGAGGGCGAGCTGCGCTGGAGCTACCAGATCACCTCCACGCCGGCGGCCGAGCGTGGCGCGGCCGCGCGCTTCGGCTGGGGCGTGCGCGTGCCGCTCGTCCCCCGCGTGCTGCCGGCCGCGGCGCAACCGAGTGCGGGGAGCGCGCCCGTGCGCCTGGCCCTTGACCAACCGAACTTGCTGCTGGTCGCTGCTTGGCCCGCGCCGGACGGACGGCGTGCCCTGCTGCACCTGCGGGAGATCGGCGGCGCGGACGTGACGCTGCCCAATCGACCCGCGGCCAAGGATCTGCACTGGCGGCGTGTGAACGCGCTGGGTGAGACGCTCACAGGGGATCTAGAGGGGGATCTGCATCTTCCCGCGCTGGGCGCGCGCTTCTTCGAGGTGGCGTCGCGATAGCGGCCAGCCGGCGCGTGTGGTATCGTGCTCCCGACCGATGTCCTCGGCCATCGATGCCGCCGGACGACGCGAGGATCTCGGGCGGGTCCAGTCCAGCCCGGACAGGAGTGACGCCGCCAGACCGCAAATCGAAGGTGGTCATGCTCAGTAGACAAGCAACGGCCATCCTGCTCCTCCTCCTGGCCGGACTGCTCTTGCTGATGCTAGCCCTGGGCACCTGCGTCCAGGAGGATGCGTTCATCTCGTTTCGCTATGCGCGCAACCTGGTGCAGGGGCATGGCCTCGTCTACAACGTCGGTGAGCGGGTGGAGGGCTACACCAACTTCCTGTGGACTGTGTTGATCGCGGGCGGCATGGCCCTGGGCGCCGACCCCGTGCCCCTGGCCCGATTCCTCGGCATGGCTTGTACGTTGCTCGTCGTGCTGTGGGCCTATCGCTCTGCGCGCAGGTGGGAGCGCGTGCGTGAGGAGACCGGCGGCCTGCTGGCCGCGTTGATGGTCGCGGCCAACCCGGGCGTCTTCACGGAAGGTGTGCAGGGGCTGGAGACGCTCTGCTATACCCTGCTCGTATCCGCGGGGGTGCTGTTGGCTGCCGAGGCGCGCGCCCGCGAGGCCCGGGGCGATCGCGCTCACCCACGCCTGGTGCTGCTCGGCGCGGGTCTCCTGGGCTTGGCGGCGCTGACCCGGCCGGATGCGGTCGGCATCTTTGGTCTCGTGACCGTGGGCGTGGTGCTGTGGCGGGTGCGCTCGGCGCAGCCCATTTTCACGCGCTGGGATCTCGCCGCGGTCGGAGTCTTTCTGATGATCTACCTACCCTACTGGCTCTGGCGGTTCGACTACTACGGCTATCCTTTTCCCAACAGCTTCTACGCCAAGACCGGCGGCGGCATCTGGCACGTCCTGCGCGGTCTCGAGTACCTGGGTGGGTTCCTCTTGGTCAACCCGGTCCTGACGATCGTTTCGATCGTGGCGATTGCCGGCCCCGCCTGGCGGCGACGCCGGGGCCTGGCGGTGCTGCCCGCCAGCGCCTTGTCGTCGATCGGCATGACGGTTCTGGCCGGCTACCTGCTGTATGTGGTCGTGATCGGGGGCGACTTCAAGAAGACCTCCCGCTTCATCCTGCCGGTGCTGCCCCTGTGGGCCGTCATGCTCGAAGCCGCGCTCTCGCGTTGGGCCTGGACCCGGGCCGGGCACGCCGCGGGCCGTGGTCGCGGTCGCCTCTCGCGCTGGGCGCCGGCCATCGTGCTCCTGGCGCTGCTGGCCAATGGCGCCGCCCAGATTCCTTACACGCTGGGCTGGGTCAAGACGCGCACCTATGACTTGCGGCGCCGCAAAGCCTGCGGTTTGTACCTGAAGTCCGTGGCCGCCCCGCACGAGGTGCTGGCCATTCATTCGGCCGGCATCATTCCCTACTACTGCGAGCTGCCGACGATCGACATGTGGGGCATCACCAACCTGCACATCGGCCACAAGAAGATGCCTGACATGGGGCGCAGCGGCCGCCTGCCCGGACACGAAAAGGAAGACTATCCATGGGTCTTCGCGCAGAATCCCGACTACTACGTCGACAAATGGTTCGTCATCACCCGCCGCCCGGTGCCTGATCTCCTGGAACGCGTCTTCTCGACCCCGGGCAGCCAGCCCATCGCCGAGCGCTATGAGCCCCGCGGCGTGGCGCTGCAACTCGATCTGGGCGAGGGGCTGCGCGAGTACTGGTTCAACTACCTCGAGCTGCGCAAGGAGCATCGGCGCTGACCCGCGGATGCCGATCTGCAGACGCTGTCCCGCAGATGCTGACCTGCAGATGTGGCGGCGTTCCCCGTCAGTTGCCGCCGATATAGCCCAGGGAACGCAGCCGCTCCAGAATCACGGGGTCGAGGCCCGGCCCAAAGGGGCGCGTCACAAAGGGGTCCGCGGCGCGCAGCACGCCCAAGAGCCGCTGGGCCTGGTCCGCGTCCTGGCCGATGCGGTTGGTCTGCTCTGTGGGGTCGGTCGGCAGGTGGTACAGCTCATCGCGTCCTTCCAGATGAGGACGGTGGATCAGCTTCCACTCGCGATCCATGGCGCAGTAGAGCAGTCCGTCGTCGGGGCGCTCATCGAGCAGCTTGGCGTTGAGATCATACAGGTTGATCGCATCGGCATAGGCGGTCCGAGGCGGGGCATCCTCGCCCCTGACCAGCGGCGTCAGCGCGCGCCCGTCGAGCCCCGGGGGGGCGGTCACACCCAGAAGCTCCAGGACCGTGGGCACGATGTCGGTCGTCGTGACCAGCTCGGGGACCGCTGCGCCCCGCGGCCAGCCTGGTGCGTGCACGATCAGGGGCACGCGGATCTGCTCCTGGTAGAGGATGCGGTGGAACCACCAGCCGTGGTCTCCCAGGCCTTCACCGTGATCGGCCACGACCACAACGATCGTCTGCTCGGAGCGCCCGCTGGCTGCCAACTCCCGCAGCAGCCTTCCGAGCTGGCGGTCGAGATAGGCGATTTCGGCCGCATAGGTTGCTCGCAGGCGGCTGGCCTCATCCGTCGCCCCGCTCAGGAACGGCTGCAGCTCCGCAGCAGGTGGCAACAGGGCCGTGTCGTGAGGGTCCCAGTAGTGCACCCACAAGAGAAAGGGTCCCGCGGTATGGCGCAGCCACGTCAGGGCTCGGTCGGTGGTTTCATCGGCCCGGCGCTGGTTGCTCCGCAACGGCCAGTCCCAGACGCCGTCTTGGCGCCGGGCGAAGGAGCGCTCCGCCGGAACCTGCAGACCACTGTCGAAGGTCTCGAAACCACGCTCGAAGCCGAAGAACTCGCTCACCGTGAAGGAGCTCAAGAAGGCTCCCGTGGCCCAGCCCCGGTCGCGCAGCAGGGTGCTCAGCGTCGGCACGTCAGCGGGGAGCCGGCACCCATCCTCCGCGTACATCACCCGCAATCCGTGATGGTGGGGATTGCGCCCGGTGAGGATCGAGGCGTGGGACACGGGTGTAACCGCGGAAGGCGTGATGGCCAGGTCGAAGCGGACGCCGGCCGCGGCCAGCGCGTCGATGTTCGGGCTCGTGTTCAGTGCTGAGCCATAGCAGCCGAGGTAGTCCGCCCGGGTCGTGTCCAGGGTCACCAGCAGCACATTCAGCCGGCGGCCGGCCCCGTCACCACAGCCCGCGGCCAGGAGGACCGCGGCGGCCAGCGGCAGCAGCCTGCCTGCGGCGCGCTGCCTGCGGGCCCTCGGATCTGCCCAGAGCGCTACCCCGGAGGGCTTCTCCAGCGGTCTTGACCTGCTCTGCATGGAGCCGACAGTACCACACGCGGATGGGGGGGCACGCGGTCAATGGTGGTGAAGGTGGCCGGGCCCGGGCCGATGAGTAAGTTCGGAGCAGCATAACTCACCTTCGATGGGGGCGTCGTGATGCCCGGACTGCCCGAGGCGCACCGGCCCAGTCCTCGCTGGCTGACCGCCGTGCCGCGGTTTCCGGTCGTCATTGCCGTGGCCACGCTGGGACTCACGGCTTTGGCGTTCGGCCTGCTGTGGCGGGCCGAGCAGAACCGCTTGCGCGCCGACCTCGACCGGCTGGGTCGTGACAAGGCCGCGGCGATCGAGCACAGCATCGTCCGTGCGCGGCTTGGGCTCGAGCTGCTGGTGGGCTTCTTTCGCGGCTCCGAAGAAGTGACCCGCTCAGAATTCGAGATCTTCGTCCAGCCCTATCTGCGCCGCGATCCCTGTCTCGAGGCGATGGGGTGGGTTCCGATCGTTCCCCAGGATCTGCGCGCAGCCTATGAAGCGCGGGCGCAGCGGGAAGGGCTGGCTTCATTCCGCTTCACCGAGCGCGATCCACATGGTGCCATCGTATCGGCCGGTCCGCGCTCGAGCTACTACCCGGTCTACTTCCTGCAGCCCCGCGAGGGGAACGAGGAGGTCTTGGGATTCGACCTGGGCTCCGAGATCGTCCGTCTCGAGGCGCTGCAACGAGCCGGTGGGCTGGGGCAGATGGTGGCGACGCCTCCCATTGGGCTGGTCCCGACGCTGGCGAATCGAACCGGGTTCCTGCTTCTGGCCCCGATCCTCGATCGCACCGCGGTTGACGCCCAGACCGTTGCCTGGCCCGCGCCGCCGGAAGAGTTCGCGCTGGCCGTGCTGAGGGCGGATCGACTCATCCACGACGCCCTCGGTCATTCTCGGGACAGCGGGGTGGATGTGCACGTCTTCCATCTCTTCCCCGGTGGACATGAGCAACTACTGGGGACGGTGCGGGCACCCGGGCGCGAGCGGCGGCGAGAGCCGGTCCATTCGACGGCTCCTTTGCGAGGGCAGCCTCACCATGCGAAGAGAATCGATGTCTGTGGTCAGGATTGGCTGGTCCTGACCACCCTGACCCCGGGGGTTCACGGTGGGCAGGTGGGGTGGCAACCCTGGATTGTCCTGGTGGCGGGTCTGCTGATGAGCGCGCTGTCGACCGCCCATGTCACGATGCTGCAGCGAACGGCTGCGCGCACACACGCCTTCGCACTCCTGCAGAGTCAATCGCGCAGCTTGCTTGAACGCGAGGTTGAGCAACGCAAGCGTGCCCAGGAGGAGATCCGGGCCTTGAACGAGGATCTCGAGCGCCGCGTGGCCCTACGCACCGAGCAGCTCGAAGCGGCCAATCGCGAGCTGAGCAGCTTCGCTTACTCCGTCTCCCACGATCTGCGCGCGCCTTTGCGCGCCATCGACGGCTTCTCCCGCATCCTCCTGGAGGACTACGGCCGGCAGCTCGATCCTGAGGGCCGCGACCACTTGCAGCGGGTCAGTCAAGCGGCTTGTCGCATGGGAGAGCTGATCGACGATCTGCTGAGCCTGTCGCGCATGACGCGGGCGGAGTTGAGGCATGACCGGGTCAATCTGAGTGATTGCGCGGAAGCCATCCTGGAGGAACTGCGCGCCCGCGACCCGCACCGGGAAGTCTCCTGCTCCGTGGAGGCGGACATCGTGGTCGATGGCGACGCGACCCTGTTGCGAGCTGTCATGGAGAACCTGATCGGTAACGCCTGGAAGTTCACCGTCCGCTCTCCCCGCGGCCGGCTCGAGTTCGGCCGGCTGGCTCACAGCGACGCGCCGGTGTTCTATGTACGCGATAACGGTGTCGGCTTCGATATGCGCTACGCCGACAAGCTATTCGGTCCCTTTCAACGGCTTCATGCCGCCAGCGAGTTCGAGGGTCACGGCATCGGTCTGGCGACGGTGCAACGCATCCTTCATCGCCATGGCGGGCGCATCTGGGCCGAGGCGGAAGTGGGACGCGGTGCCACCTTCTTCTTCACCTTGGGGACGAGCGCCGACGGTGAGCTCACGATGACGGCCTGACGAATGGAGGCCGCCTTCACCCCTGGCCCTTCGCCCTGGCCCTTCGCCCTTGGCCCGGGGCAACCCCCAAGGGTATCCTCAGCTCTTCAAAGCCGCGTCAGCGCCGGACGCACGAGCGGGAAGGAGCCCAACCGCATGCCGTGGGAAGCGATCCTACGCGTCGCCTCATTCGTCCTGCTCGAGCTTCTGCTGGTCGGCGGGCTGATTGCGATCCCGCTCGGGCTGTCGGGCAACTTCATCATCCTCGCCGCGGCACTGATCGTGGGCCTCGTGAGCGGTTTTCAGATCGTATCGCTGGTGGGGCTGCTGCTGATGCTGGCCTTCGTGCTGCTCGGTGAGGTGCTCGAAGCGGTGCTCAGCAGTCTGATGGCCCAGCGCTACGGCGCGTCGAAGTGGGGCATGCTGGGCGCCTACGCGGGCGGCATCGCCGGCGCGATCCTCGGCACGCCGATCGCACCCCTGGTCGGCACGATCGTGGGCTCCTTTATCGGCGCTGCCGCGGGCGCGGTGCTGGGCGAGTGGATCCGCCTGCGGGCGCTGCGTCCGAGTCTGCCCGCCGGGTGGGGCGCGATCCTGGGCAAGGTGGCCTCATCGTTCCTCAAGATCGGGATCGGGCTCGGCATGGTGGCCTATCTGCAGCTAAGGCTAATCCCAGCGATCTTCTAGAGATCGACGGGAGCTCCGGAACGGGCGCCCAGGGCCGCGGCCCTGCGCTGCAGACCGCCGGAGATGCCGCCTGCCGGCAGCGTTGCGCAGATCACAGCTCCAGACGCCTCTCGGTGATGGGATCGAAGAAGTGCGCTCGGGTGAGATCGGCCTGGAGGCGGATCACGTCTCCCGGCTGGATGTCGCCGCTGTCCGTCGCGCGCGCGATCAGGGTCACCTCGCCGCAGACGCCGTAGATCAACGATTCCCCGCCGGTGGGTTCGATCAGCGTGACGGTGATTGCCAGGCCGTGCTCATCCGTGGGCCGGAGGTCTTGGGGGCGGATGCCCAGGAGGAGCTGCCGCCCTGCGAAGGCCGCCGGGAGGCGCACCTTCCCCAGGTCGTGTTCAGCGAATCGCAGCGCCGCGTCATGGGTCCGATCAACGCCGGCCTCTGCCGGTGTATGTTTTGCCGCACCCATCACGCGCACCGGCAAGACGTTCATCGGTGGACTCCCGATGAAGCCGGCCACGAACAGGTTGCCCGGACGCTCATACACCTCCTGCGGCGTGCCGATCTGCTGCACGCGTCCCGCGCGCAGGACCACGATCCGCTGACCCATCGTCAGCGCCTCGACCTGATCGTGGGTCACGTAGAGCGTGGTCACGCCCAGGCGCCGGTGCAGGGCGGCGATTTCGGCGCGCATCTGCGTGCGCAGGCGTGCATCGAGGTTGGACAGCGGCTCGTCGAAGAGAAAGAGCTGCGGATCGCGGACGATGGCGCGACCGAGCGCCACCCTCTGGCGCTCCCCGCCCGACAGCTCGGCGGGGCGGCGCCCCAGCAGAGCGGTGATTCCCAACAGGCTCGCCGCCGCCTGGACGCGGGGACCGACTTCGTTGCGGGCGACGCGCCGGGCGCGCAGACCGAAGGCGATGTTGTCGAAGACGTTCATGTGCGGGTAGAGCGCATAGCTCTGGAAGACCATCGCGACGTCGCGGTCCTTGGGTGGCAGGCCGTCCACCCGTCGGCCTGCGATCCACACTTCCCCGCGCGTGGCGGTCTCCAGGCCGGCCACGATGCGCAGCAGCGTCGACTTGCCACAACCTGAGGGCCCGACCAGCACGACGAATTCACCGCCGGCGATCGAGAGCGAGACCTCCTCGATTGCCACGCCCCCGCCCGGAAAGCGTTTGTGAATCGCCTTCAAATCGAGCGCTGCCATCGTCTTCCTTTCCCCTGGGCTGCGACGCGGGCGCCCAGCCGTCCGTTACCCTTTGATCGCGCCGGCCGTCAGCCCGCTCACGATGCGTCGTTGCAGGATTAGCACGAGCGCCACGAGCGGCAGCGTGGCGACCACCGCTGCCGCGGCCAGATCCCCCCACGGCACCTCGTGCTCGCCCGGAAACTGCGCCACCCCCACCGGCAGCGTCTGGCGCGCGGGATCGGTCATGATCAGCAGAGCGAAGAAGAACTCGTTCCAGGCGTAGACGAAGACCAGGATCGCTGCCGTGGCGACCGCCGGCGCGGCCACCGGCAGGAAGACCTTGAACAGGGTCGTGGCTGGACCGCAGCCGTCCACGCGGGCCGCGTCCTCCAGGTCGCGGGGGATTTCGCGGAAGAAGCTGGCCAGGATCCAGATCGCCAGCGGCAGCGTGAGTGCCGTGTAGGGCAGCACGAGGCCCGGGTAGGTGTTCAGCAGCCCGGCGCGCATCAGCAGCCGGTAAACGCCACCGACGATCGCGATCTGCGGAAACATCGACGCTCCCAGCACCAAGCCCAGCAGCCAGCGGCGGCCAGGCATACGCAGGCGCGCCAGCGGATACGCCGCCAGCGCCCCGAACAGGACCGCCACCAAGGTCGTGGCCGTGGCCACAATGGCGCTGTTGAGTGCATAGCGTCCGAAATCGTGCTGGCCGAAGACGGCGCGATAGAAGGAGAGATCGAGCTCGGGCAGCCAGGCCGGCGGCCGCGCGCCGATCTGCGCTGGTGACTTCAGCGAGGTCACCAGGATCCACAGGAACGGTCCCAGGCTGACCAGCACCGCCAGCGCGATCAGGAGGCCTGTTGCCCAGCGGCCGAGATCCACCTGTTCGGCCCGCCGGTGGTCCTGACGGCTGCTGAGGTCTTGGCGGCCCGACATGTCTCCTCCGCCTGCTACTCCCCCTCGCGCGCAAAGAGCCGCGTGCCCACGCCGCGCACGGCCATGAGCCCGAGGATGGCGATGAGCAGGAATACCACCACCGACACAGCGGCTCCGTAGCCGTACTGCTGCTCGGGGAATGTCTTTTGATAGCCATAGAACTGGAGCACGTTGGTCGCGTCTCCCGGTGCGCCTTGCGTCATCACGTAGACGAGGTCAAAGACGCGCAGGGCGTCCATCGTCCGGAAGAGCAGCGCGATCAGGATGGCGGGGCGCAGCAGCGGCAAGGTGATGCCGAAGAAACGGCGCCCGGGCCCCGCGCCGTCGATGCGGGCCGCCTCGTGGAGCTCGTCCGGGACAGCCTGCAGGCCCGCCAGCAACAGCAACGCCACGAAGGGCGCCGTCTTCCAGACATCGGCCAGGATGATCGCCAGGCGGGCCGTGGTCGGCTGAGCCAGCCAGGCCTGGTAGAACTCGATGCGGCCCCCGTAGAGCAGCAGGTTGAAGAGGCCGTACTGGTCATTGCACATGTATTTCCACATCACGGCCGTGACCACCGTGGGAATGGCCCACGGGATCAGGATCGCGGCACGCACCAGGCCGCGGGCGCGGAGCGACTGGTGCATCATCAGCGCCAGTGCGATGCCCGCAACCAGTTCAAGGGCGACCGAGGCGCCTACAAACAGCAGGGTGAAGCCCAACGTGCCGCGGGCTACTTCATCGCTGAGCAGCCGCGCGTAGTTGCCCAGCCCGATGAAGCGTCGGGGCACGAAGGGGTTGTCGATCTGCAAGCTGGTGATCACCGAGAGCACGATCGGCAGCACCAGAAAGAGCACGATCAGAACCAGTGCCGGCGACATCAGGAGGCAGCCGAAGCGTCGCTGTCGATGATCCATGGCGCACCTTACCCGGCCGAGCGCAGCGTGGCCAATTCGCGCTCGATCTCGGCCTGCGTGTCGCGCGCCAGACGCTCGAGGGGCGAGTCCGGGTCGGAGAGGGCCTCGTGCAGGTAGCGCTGCAGGATGTGCGAGATGCGCGGATAGATCGGCGTGCGCGGACGCGGCCGGGCGGTTTCAAAGACGGCCAGGAGGTCCGCGAAGTGGGGGTTGGCGGCCAGGACGCCGGGGTCCCGGAAGATCCCCCGCCGGGCCGGCGCCTTGCCGGCCTGGATGGCGAAGTGGGTCTGCATCTCGGGGCCGGTCATGAAGGTGATGAAGGCCACTGCCTCACGAACGTGGCGCGACGCGCTGTGTACGCCGAAGCTCCACCCGCCCAGCGCCGCTGCGGGGCGGCCGCCCGGGAAGGCCGGCAGGGCGGCGATGCCGACGCGGCCGGCGACCTGGGACTGCGCCGGGTCCTGCAGGATCGTCCAGGCGTACGGCCAGCTGCGCAGGAAGATTGCGCCCCCACTGCGGAAGAGGTCCAACGATTCCTGCTCGTCGTAGGTGAGGATCCCGCGCGGAGCGATGGCGTGCACGATGCTGTCGCGCGCGAAGGCGACCGCTGCGATGGCGGGCGGCGCCGCCGGCTCCAGCAGATCACCTCCATTGGCAGCCACGAACTCGAGCAGATTGCAGACCAGCCCCTCGTACTTCCTTAGCTGGCCGCTGTAGCCGGTCAGACGCGGGTCGCCTTGTTGGGCGAGAATGCGGCGGGCTTGGCTGGTGAGCTCGGGCCAGGTCGCAGGCGGTGAGAGACCGTGATCGGCGAGCAAGTCGCTGCGGTAATAGAGCAACCCGCTGTCGGTGTTGAAAGGGATGCCATAGACATGGCCCTGGTAGCTCACCGCCTCGATCGTGCCGGGGAAGAAGGCCGCGCGCTGCTCGGGCGCGAACCACTCGTCCAGCGCCAGGGCCCAACCGGCGGCGGCAAACTCGGCCGGCCATACGACGTCCATCAGAAAGGCGTCCAGCGATGCGTCGCGGTTGCGCAGCTTCTGCGTGATCAGGTCGTGGAGCTGGGTGGAGGAATTGGGCCCGATATCGAGCTGCACGCGGATGCCGGGATGTGCGGCATGGAAGCGCGCCAGCGCCTCGTTCCAGGCCTCCGGGTTGTTGGCCTTCCAGACCGCGACGCGCAGCACGATCGGCGCGCCCGCGTCGCGTTGGTCCCCAACGCATCCAGCGGTCAGCAGTGCGAGGCCCAGGCTGGCCAGCGCAAACACCACGCAGGCGGTTCGTTGCCGTCCGTGAGCGTGAAGCCAAGCTGCGAATGCGCGAAGATGTCGCGGCACGTAGTCCTCCCTAGCGTGTTTCCTCGGGCGACCCAGGTCCATTTATTGAATAGGATCCCAGAGCGTGGAGATCAACCCGTATCTTCCCCGCGCGGGAACTTCGCCGGTCCGTCCGTTTAGACTGCAGTCATGCCAGGGGGGCATTGCTCAAACTCGTTATTCTGACGCCTGGGACCACCCGCGGCAGGGATCAACCCGGCCACCGGCCGGCGCAGGGAGATCAGGGAGATACGGAGATGGTCATGGATTCTGTAATGGCTCGGTCCGATGGGAACCGGCCTCGCTCGCGATCAGGGCTGGCACAGGTGGCAATCCTGGTCCTGTTGGGCCTGGCTGTCTCGGCGGTGGGGATGCCGAGCCGAGCGGAGGATCCCTACGGGTTCGAGTCACTGATGGCGAACCAGTTCCTCAATGGTCAAGACAACTGGATCGATCATCCGCTACAGGGACAAGGGATCGTCCTCGTGGATGCCTCGCCAGTGAACGGCTCTAAGGTGGCTGGAGTGCTGCCGACCACGGCTTTTGATGAACCGGCGTTTCTCACGCGGGTCAACAACGGGAGCTTCAGCTTTCCTGCCTTGACCGGCTTCGAGACGGGTGCGGTCCTTCAGTTCGATTTGACCGGTGAGCACATTGCACTCTTCGCACTCGGCCACGATCTAGACGGTGACGGCATGCTCAAGGCGGGCGAGGGCGAGATCGGGCCGGCCTTCGGCGCCGATGCCCGCAGCTTTGTGCTACAGCAGGCCAACCGCGGAGCAGTCTTCGGGACAGCCTTCGGACCGGGTAACGCCGGCGACGATTGGTATCGCATGCAGCTGCGCATCGACTTCACCGCCAATGACGGGAACGGCTCAGGGAGCCTCTTCTACCGCAATCTGAGCGACGGCGATCCCCAGTTCCAGCCCCTGGCTGGGCTCCAGGAGATCGACCTGCGGATCTCGGATATGTCGCCGTCCGCGGGGCCGGAGACCTGGGATGCGATGTGGCTGCACCTGTTGAACAGCGGCGGCTCGCGGCCGAGCGCGGACAACCTCGTGCCCAACCTTCCGCAGTCGAGTGCTGTGGAAGCCGGGGGGACAGCCAAGTCCGCCATGTGCTTGAGCACTGTCCAACCCAATCCCATCCGGGATGGGGCGGTGATCCGCTTTGTTACGTTGGAGCCTTCCGTCGTTTCGCTGCGCGTTTACGACGAGAGCGGCCGGCGCATCCGTGAGTTGATCGCGGGCACCCTGCATGGCGCGGCCGCGCACCAAGTAACCTGGGACGGCCGCGACGACGCCGGCCGTCGATTGTCTCCAGGGGTCTACTTCTACCGGCTGAAGGCGGGCGCCCGCGGCGAGACGCGCAAGGTGACCTTGCTGCGGCCGTAGCGGCGGCGCTTGAATTCGTGATCATGCGCGGCACCTGCCAAGAGGGATGCGAAGCATGAAACGGATACAAGCTACGAAGGTGTTGCTGGCGCTCGTGACCTGGTCGCTGCTGGACCCCGGCGCTGCCGAGTGGGCGAGTGGGTGGGTCAGCCGCCCACCTTCGGCCTGACCCACGCATACAGCGTCGGCAGCACGACCAGCGTGAGCAGCGTGGCGGTGAAGAGCCCGCCGATCACCACGACCGCCAGCGGTCGCTGGATCTCCGCGCCGCTGCCCGTGGCGTAGAGCATCGGCAGCAGGCCGAGCACCGTGGTCGCTGCCGTCATGAGCAGCGCGCGGAAGCGCAGCCCGCAGCCGGTGAGCACCGCCTCGCGCAGATCCATCCCGCCCCGGCGGAGCTGGTCGATGAAGGTGACCAGCACCGTGCCGTTCTGGACCGCGGTGCCGAAGAGCGCAATGAACCCCACCGCGGCGGGGACATTCAGGCGGATGCCAAAGACCAGCATCGCCAGGATCCCGCCCACTAGCGCGAAGGGCAGGTTGGCCAGCACGAGGCCCGCGCTGGTGAAGGACCCCAGGGCGCCGTAGAGCATGAGGAAGATGAGCGCGATCGCGAGCGGCACGACCACCGCGAGCCGCCGCATCGCGCGCTGCTGATTCTCGAAGGTGCCGCCGTACTCGATCCAATAGCCGGCCGGCAAGCCCGCCTCCAGCCCGGCCAGCCGGTCCTGCGCCTCGGCGACGAACCCGCCCAGATCGCGCCCGCGCACGTTGGCCTCGATCACCACGCGCCGCATGGTGTTCTCGCGGCTGATCTGCGCCGGCCCCTCGACGCGGCGCAGCTCCGCGATCTGCCCCAGCGGCACTCGGGCGCCAGCGGGTGTCGGCACCAGGATCCGGCGGATCGCCTCCTCGCTGTTGCGCGCCTCCTCCGCGAAGCGCACTTGCACGCCGAAGCGCATTTGGTCCTCGACCATCTCGGTTGCCACCGCACCGCCCACCGCGACCGCGATGATCTCGTTCAAGTCCGCCATATTGAGCTGGTGGCGGGCCATGGCGCGCCGGTCGGGGATGACCTCGAGCTGCGTGAAGCCGGCGACCTGCTCGACACTCACATCCTGCGCACCGGGGATGGCACGCAGGATGGAAGCGATCGCATCGCCGCTTTCCTTGAGCCGGTCGATTTCGTAACCGAACACCTTGATCGCCAGATCGCTTTTCAGGCCCGAGATGAGCTCGTTGACCCGCAGGGCGATCGGCTGACTGAAAGCCGGCCGGATGCCGGGCACGCGCGCAAGCCGCTCCTGGATCGCGGCGACGAGCTCCTCCTTGTTGCGGCCCGTCTTCCAGGCGCGCCGGGGTTTCAGCATGATCAGGAGGTCCGTCTGCTCGGGGCCCATCGGGTCCTCGGAGATCTCGGCGCGCCCGGTCTTGGAGACGACCGTCTCGATCTCGGGGAACTCGAGCAGCGCCTGCTCCAGGTAGGTGGCGGTCGCCACGGCGCCGTCCAGGCCGGCATTGGGCAGCCGGACGACGTTGATCGCGATGGCGCCCTCGTCGAGCGCGGGCAGGAACTCCGATCCCAGCAGGGGCGTCAGGGCCAGCGTGACGGCGAAGATCCCGGCAGCGACGGCGAGCGTGAGCCCACGGCGGCGCATCGCCACGGCCAGCACGGACAGATAGCGTCCTTTCAGGGCCTGGAGCAGGCGCGGTTCCTCTAGCCGCTGCGCTGAGCGCAGCAGGTAGCTGAGCGCGACCGGTACGATCGTGAGCGCCGCCACCAGCGAGCCGAGCATGGCGAAGACCATCGTCAGCGCCAGGGGCTTGAACATCTTGCCTTCCATGCCCTCGAGCGAGAAGAGCGGCAGGAAGACGAGGATGATCGTGATGATCGAGAAGGTGATCGGCCGCGCGACCTCTCGCACCGCGCGGCCGAAGAGTGCGAGATTCGGCCTCCCATCGCCCTCGCGCACGTGCCGAGCGATGTTTTCAGTCACGACGATCGATCCGTCGACAACCATCCCGATCGCGATCGCCAAGCCGCCCAGGGTCATCAGGTTGGCGGTCACCCCGGAAGCGCCCATCAGGATGAAGGCGCACAGCGCAGTGAAGGGAAGGCTGAGGGCGGTGACGAACGCTGTGCGCAGGTGGCCCACCGCCAGGAACAACACCAACACCACCAGGATCCCACCCTGCAGCAAGGCGTTCGACACGGTGCGGATCACGGCGCTGACCAGGTCCGTGCGGTCGTAGAAGACGTCGACGCTCACGCCCTCGGGCAGGGAACGCTCGATGGCGGGCAAGGCGCGCTTGACGCGCTCGACGACCTGCTTCGAGTTCTCATCCTTGAGCATGATCACCATGCCGGCCGCGACCTCGCCGCGCCCGTCGCGCGAGACGGCGCCCAGCCGCGTCATGTGCCCCGGAACCACGTCGGCCACCTGCGACAGGTACACGGGCGTGCCATCCTCGGCGTGGAGCACGACGTCGCGGATGTCCTGCTCGGAGCCGAAGAGCCCCACGCTGCGGATGTTCTCCTGCTCCCATTCCTTGACGATGAAGCCGCCGCCGGCGTTGGCGTTGTTCGCGGCCAGCGCATCCAGGATGTCGCGCAGCGTGACGTCGTATTCCAGCAGGCGTTGCGGGTCGACGACCACGTGGATCTGCTTGACCCGTCCGCCGAAGCTGTTGACCTCGTTCACGCCGGGGATCGCGCGCAGGCGCGGCGCGACCATCCAGTCCTGGAGCGTGCGCAGCTCCGTGAGGTCGTGCCGGTCGCTGGCGAGCGAGTATTGGAAGACCTCGCCCAATCCGGTGCTGATCGGCCCCATCTCGGGCTCGGTGCCCGGCGGGAGCTGCTCGCGCGCGAGCTGCAGCCGCTCGAAGACGACCTGGCGGGCGAAGTAGGTGTCGACGCGGTCCTCGAAGACGACCACCACCTGGGAGAGCCCGGTCTTCGACATAGAGCGCACGAGGCGAACACCCGGGAGTCCGCCCATGACGGTCTCGATCGGGAGCGACACCTGCTGCTCGACGTCCAGCGGCCCCAGGCCCGGGGCCTCGGTCAAGATCATCACCTGCTGGTTGCTGGCGTCCGGGAAGGCGTCGATCGGCAGGCGTTGCCAGGCGACCACGCCGAGCGCGACGACGACGGCCGCCCCGAGCACGACCAGCATCCGATAGCGGAACAGAGCACCGACGAGTCGACTCATGTCGCCCTCCTGATATGCCCGGGCCCGTGTGCTGCGCTTCCGCGGGCCCTCACCCGGCTTGGGCCTGGGCCGGCAGTCTAGTGCGCGCAGCCTTCGCCCATCTTCTCGCGCAGCACGTCCGACTTGAGCAGGAAGGCGCCCGCCGTCACGACCGGCTGCCCCGAGACGAGCCCGCTCGCCACCTCGACGTACCCCCCATCGCGCCGGCCCGGGACGATCGGACGGCGCACGTAGTAATCCTCGGTGCAGTGGACAAAGACGAAGTCGCGGCCCTCGTCGCTGAGCACGGCCGCGGTGGGCACCGCCAGTGTCTCGGTGGCGGGGCCCGCGGCCAGGCGCACGCGGGCAAACATGCCCGGCCGCAGCTCACCGCCGGGATTGGGGACGGTGACGCGCGCCTTGACCGTGCGCGTCGCTGTGTCCATCACCTGCGCGACGAAGTCGAGGCGTCCGGCGAAATGTTCGCCCGGGTGGGCGCGCACAGACACGCTCGCCGGGGCGCCCTCGATCGGCACGCCACGGAATGCAGCGAGCTGATCCTCGTAGAGGTCCACCCATACCCACAGCGTGCTTGTATCGCCGATCTCGACGATCTCGGCCCCGGCCTCGGCCTGTTCGCCGCGCACCGCGTGCAGCGCGAGCACCTCGCCGGCCAGCGGAGCGCGCAACCTGAGCACGCCGGTCGCCGCGGCGAGCCCCTCGCGCTCGAGCGCCGCGATCTCGGTATCGGTCAGCCCGTAGCGAGCGAGCGCCTGGCGGGCCGCCTCCACGCGGATGCGGGCCTCGTCGTGCTCCCGGACCGCCTCGAGGTGCTCGCGTTCGCTCGTGATCTGCGCCGCCCACAGCTCGTTGTGGCGCGCGAGCGCTCGCTCGGCCACCTGCAGAGCCGCCCGCGCCTCGAGGTAGGTTGCCTGGGCCTCGCCCAGCTCGCGGCTGTCGAGCTCCACGAGCAGGTCCCCGACCGCCACCGCCTGGCCGAGGTCCACCACCGCGCGCCGGATGGTCCCGGGCGCGCGCGGCCCGAGGTGGACAACGCGTCGCTCGTCGAACCGGATCTCGCCGCTCAGTTCCACCTCGGCGGCCATGGCCTGCGTGCGCGCCCGCGTCACCGCCACCAGGCCGCCGTCGATCAGCTCCTGACCGACCTTGGCGACACCAACCTCGTAGCGGCATTCATCGCAACGGTACGCGGCCATCTCGTGCTCGCAGTGCTGCGCGAGCAGGTCCGACACGGACCGGTCCAGGTCGCTCGTGCCGTCGTGGTCGTGGCCCGCGTGCGCGTCATGCGTCGCGACTGAGTGCGCGGCACCACTGGCGGTCTCCTGTCGAGCAGCGGACGTATCCGCGGTGCAGCCGATCCCCGCCAGCGTCAACGCTGCCGTTACAGCCAGCGCCAGGGACGGGGCCAGGGTGACCGCGGGCCAGGCCATGGGCCCCTCGGCAGCGACGTTCGGCTCAGCGGCCGTGCGTGTCTTCGTCATGGTCCTCTCCTCCCATCAACGTGACCAATCTCAGGGCAGCCAGGTGAGCCTGCAGGTTGGCGTCCCAGAGCTGTGCCTCGATGCTGTTGGCCTCGCGGCCCGCGGCCAGGACCGCGAGCACGTCGGCCTCGCCGATCTGGTACATGCGCTCGAGCGCCGCCGCGGTCGCCGCCGCCTTGGGCAGGATCTCCTGCTGGTAGCGCTGGGTGCGCGACAAGGCTGCGGCGGCCTCCGCGTGGACCGCGCGCACCGCGCCCGCGAGCTCCCGCCCGGCCAGCTCGCGCAGCCAACGAGCCTCCTCCTGCTGCGCCCGTGCCCGTGCCACACCGCCCCCGTTCCAGTTCCACAGCGGCAGCGCCAGCGTGACCCGCGCGCCGTAGCTTCTGGCGTCGAGCTCCCGCTCGTAGAATCCGCCCGCCGAGATCTCGGGCCAGCGAGTCCACTGCTCGGCCCGCAGTTGGTAAGCCGCGGACTCGACCCGCAGAGCGGTTGCCTGCAGCTCGGGGTGCCGGCGCTCGGCGGTCGCCAGGGCGACCTCGAGCGTTGGAAGGAGCGGCAGGGCTCCCAGGTCGGCCTCGATGTGCACATCGGCGGGCAGCCGCCCGCCCAGCCAGTCATTGAGCGTTTGCAGGTTGGCCATCTGGCGTCCCGATGCCTCGTCGACCTCGAGCTCGATGCGCGCCAGCTCGATCTCGAACTGCTGGACCTCCAGCGGCCGCGCCTCACCGTGTTGCACCCGCAGCCGGGCAACCTCGGCCAATCGTTCCATCTGCCGGAGCGACTGCGTCAGAACGCGGAGCTGCTCCTGACCGTGGGCCAGGCTCAGGAACAGCGCGCGGAGCTGCGCGGACGCATCCAGGCGCCGGACCTGCGCCTCGTGGGCCACCGCCTGGCGCGCGGCCTCGGCTGCCTTCACACCCGCGCGATAGGCGAGGGGGGAGAGCACAGGCACGCTGATCTCGATCTCCCAGATGCCGCGGCGGTGCTCACCCTCCAGGGCCTCGGCTGTGCCCAGGCCCAGGCCGACTTCAGGGTTCGGGTAGGCGCGCGCCGCGGAAACATCGGCCTTCGCGGCCGCCACAGCGCTGCGGGCCGCCCCGAGCGAGGGGTGTCGATCGATCGCCTCCGCGATCTCACCCCAAGTCAGTGTGGCCGGCGTCGGCACTTCGGGAGACGCTTGGCCGGGGGCCTGTGCTCCCGCGCAGGCGACGGCAAGCAGACCCGGCGCCACGATCGTCAAGGCGAACGTCGTCAGGGCGGACATGTACCGAAGGCCCAGGACTTGGGCTCCATACCCATGCATGGTCGTACCTCTTCACGCGGTCAGGATGCCCGCTGGTGCGGATGCTCCTGAGCGCAGCGCCGATGAGCTGATTCGATCTGTTCGATCTGATTGCGCGGGGGAATCCGGAGAAACCCGGGGTATCAGCGCCGCGGGGGGCGTTCAGGAGGGGTGGGGGGGCCCCAGGGCAGCTGTTCCATGCAGACCGGGATCAGGGCACCGCCGGGTGACGATGGCGCCGCCAGGACGGGCGCAGGCGCAATGGCGACGGTGTGGCACACACAGGCACAGGTGTTGCCGGCGCAGCCCTCACGGGAGGGGTCGGGCGGGCAGTCTTGATCGGCATCGCCGTGGCTGTCCGTCCGGTCGTTCCCCTCGGGAGCCGTGCCGTGACACCCGGCACAGGCGATCGGCGGCGCCGCGGCCACAGCCTCGAGGCCGCCGCATGCGTGGGTAGCGGCGAGAAGCAGCAGGACAGCCAGCGTCGCTCGCACGACCCGGTGCCCCACGGTGCTCACCCGCAATACTCGCGTGCCAGCTTTCACAACCCTGATCGACTCCTGTGACGCGGGTTGCCGGGGGCGTGGACGCATGAGCCCCTGGCGATTGTCGCGCGTTGCTTCGAGTCACTTCAACACCGTGTCCCAGGCGTTGTTCCCCGGTCCGGCGGCGGATGGGAAGCGCCACAGGGTGGCATCCGCAGCAAGCCCGCCCCCGCGCGGGAGCGGGCTCGCCTCAGCGGTCAACTCCGCGGCCTGACAGCCATGACCGCGGAGCTTCGCCTGCCATCAACGCACGACCGTGATCGCCCGTCCCTGCTGGCTCTCTCCCGCCACCAGTCTCACGTAGTAGGTGCCCGAGGGCACCGGGAGCCCGCCGGCATCCCGGCCGTCCCAGGCGAGCTCATGCGGGCCGGCGGTCAGGCGGTCGGCCGCGATCAGCCGCACGAGCCGTCCCTGGGCATCGTGGATCGAAAGCTCCACCGGCCCGGCTTCCGGCAGCGCGAACCGCAGGACCGTTCCCGGGGTGCCGGCGAACTGCGCCATCGCGACCGGGTTTGGCCGCGCGGCCATGAGCACCGGCCGCAAGATCTTCAACTCGCCTTCCCCGGCGCCGGCGGTGGGTATGCCGCACTCGATGAAGACATCATCGACGTACCAGCCTTCGTAGATCGTCGAGCCATCGCTGCCGAAGACCCAGCGCAGCTTGGCCGCCGGTCCAGTGTGGGGGCCGAGCTCGACGGTCACCTCGTGCCAGTCATGCTGTCCCGACCAGACGCCGGTGCCGTTCGGGAACGGTCCGGGTCCGACCGGACCCTGCTGGGTGATCGAGTACGGATAGCCCCCGACCGGCGTCAGCGTCTCCCAGGTCGCTCCCCCGTCCGTCGAGACCTGCAGCAGGCCGCCGTCGTACGGGTTCTGCGCGTAGATCCACTGCCAGAAGGAGAGCACCGAGCCGGAGGGGAGCTCGAAGGGCGCCGTTTCCAGCACGCCGTAGGATCGGTTGGCGTAGGGTTGGGTGCCGGGGCCGCCGAACTTCCAGCTCGTCGTGCCGCCGGGCGTATGGTTGCGGTAGGTCTCGAGGTGCCAGCGATCCTGCCAGCCCGTCATCGCATAGTGGGTCCAGCCCTGGGCGCCGGCCTCCATGTTGTTGGCCAATCCCCCCACCGGCAGACCGAACTCGAGATCGGAGGTGAGGCCCCAATCCGCCGCGATCATGAGGTGGGCCGGGAGCATGTTCGGCGTGGGAATGGCCGGATCGACGCTGAACACGAACGGTGGCGCCAGCGCCTGCGTTCCGCCCGCGGGCAGGGCCTCCACCGACGCGTGGCCCTGGAGAATCGTCACGTAGCCGTAGGCGATGCGGAACTCGATCTCCAGATGGCTGGCATCTTCGCAGCCGCTGTTGCTCACGGTCGCATTGACCGTGATCGTTTCGCCCGGGTCGACCTGGCCATTGCCGTTGCCACCGACCGTGTCGTCGATCGTCCAGAGCGCCAGCTCCAGCACGGGCGCCTCGATGGTGTAGATGAACTGCTTCTCCCAGGTCATGCGATTGTCCGATTCGATGGCGACCATGAAGGTGGCCACATGGCCATCCGGGCACTGGGGAGAGACGACCAGGTCGAAGTCCTCGGCCGGCGGGTTCTCGCCGTTCGGCAGGATGTCGCCGTAGGTCTCATAGTTGTCAGTGATCGTCACATAGGGGTCGGCGGTCGCGAGCGTCGCGCGCACATTGGTCGCGGTTTCCGTGCCGACGTTCTTGAGGTTCACGCACAGCTCGATGATCTCGCCGGCATCGAACCCGCCATCCCCGTTGCCCGCGCTGCCGCCGGTCATATCGTCGTCCACGGTCTTCGTCCCCAGCGTCACATAGGGGCCGGAGGATGGGACGAGCGGGACCGTCTCGTCGTGCCGGAAGTAGTCGGGCTTGGTGACTGTGATCCGCAGCTCGCCCGGCTCTTCCTGCGGAACGATTGCCATGTCCTGAGGCGCTCCGGTCGCGGTGGCCACACCGATGATCTCGCCAGCGACCGTCAGGGAGATCAACGACCCTTCCGTGGCCTGGATCGTGAAGAAGTCGAGGCCGATGAAGCAGACGCCGTCGTGCATCACCGTCAGCTCCTGGGGCACGTTGGCATACAGCGGTAAGAATACGTCGCCGTGATGATGGAAGAGGTGGTGCGTGTGGACCTTGTTCGACGGGTTATAGGGCCAGCTACTGCCCTCCAGGAAGTGCTTGCCCGAGCACATCCCGAAGCTCGGATAGCGGAAGTCCTGGTCGACCGGCTGCGGCCCGTAGTCCGGCATGAAGTCATGCCACATGCTGTCGAACATCCCCCACACGTACGCGTCGTTCACGAACGAGTAGGATGTCTCCGAGGCCGCGTTCAGACCCACTGCTCCGTAGGTCATCCGGTGGAACTTCTCGGTGAAGCTCTCGCTTGACCAGTTGTACTTGCCCGTCAGGCAGTTGATGCTGAAGACGAACGGGTACATCGTGTTGGAGAGCCCGTTCAGACTGCTGGTGTCGTAATCCGGCTCGCCCCAGCCTGTCTCGCCTCCGTGGTCACGGTGCATCACCATGTAGGTGCCGGCGTTGATGTCGTTGTTGAGCCGTGTCGCGTTCCCGCCCCAGTCGGTCAGGTGCTGCGGCGTGGCCGGGATGTAACCCAAGCCGTTCGGACCAAAGTACTCGACCACGATCGGCGTGTTCTGATTGCTCGACCAGACCGTGCCCGGGGTCCCCGAGTAGATCGCG